>Ga0172379_10003149_pt1 | contig 27007 bp, 28 predicted proteins | sample GrowelOW334metaG_FD_119756 | JGI IMG/M metagenome (GOLD analysis project Ga0172379, IMG submission 119756) | Groundwater microbial communities from an aquifer near a municipal landfill in Southern Ontario, Canada - Groundwater well OW334 metaG | ecosystem: Environmental > Aquatic > Deep...
CAACAAAATTCGTCATTAATGGGAAAGAAAGTTCGATCAGCGGTTTGGTGAACGGTCTTTCCGCGCGCATTGTCGGGGTTTGGAATCGTAATAACACGAGTGTTGTGGCAACGCGCGTTGAACAAAAAACAGCAACGAATATATCGGGAACCATCTCAAATGTTACCGCGAGTGGTTTTACGTTAACAACGCAGAAAGCCGCAGTGTTGAATGTGACTGTTGACGCTTCAACCGATATTCGTTTGAACGGACAAGTTGTGCCGGTCACAGCGCTCACCAATACCGCAAAAGCTGAGGTTAAAGGTGTGTGGACATCTTCAACGAGTACGATAGCTGCAACAAAGATCGCAGCTCGCGCTCCGAAGGTAATGCCTCCAGTACCGACAACGAATGCAAGCGGTACGACAGAAACACATTAATTACAAGGTATTCTCATATATAAAAAACGCGCCGATCTCTTGAGAGATCGGCGCGTTTTGTTTTTTGTTACTATTCAAAATGAACGTGTCCGTCAGTTTTTGCGAGACGTTTTGAAATGAGAGGGAACGATGAAAAATTCTCGTCGATCTCGATGATGTGGAGCGCTTCGGTTCGCGCGGCTTCGACCATTTTTATATTTTTGATCGCTTCCATTCCGATGTCGGAGATGCCCCATTGTTTTCTTCCTGCGAGTTCACCGGCACCGCGGAGGTTGAGATCGAGCTCGGAGAGTTCGAAACCATTTTTCGCGGTCTTGAGTGCTTGCAGGCGGTCGAGTGTTTTTTGTGTTTTAGTGTCGGCAAAAACGTAGCAGTATGCCTGATTATTACTGCGAAGGACGCGTCCGCGGAGTTGATGAAGTTGCGATAATCCGAAACGCTCGCCACCCTCGATGACGATAACGGTCGCGTTGGGAACATTGATGCCGACTTCGATCACGGATGTTGCGACGAGAATGTCTATTTTCTTGTCGGCAAAATCGCGCATCACGGATTCTTTGCTTTTCTTACTTGGGGTGAGCGATTTCGGCGGAAGTTTGCTGTGAAGAATATCTATTTCATATTCGGGGAACACGCTTTTTTTCAAACGGATCGCTTCTTCTTTGACGGAACGAACGTTGAGCACTTTTTCTTTTTCGGGATCGGGTTCGCTGATGCGCGGACAGATGATGTATGCTTGGCGTCCTTTTTTCAATTCTTCGCGAACTTGCTCGTAAATTTTTTCGCGATCGTTCGGTAAGACAATTTCCGTGATGACTTGTTTTCTTCCGTGCGGCATCTCGTCGAGAAGGGTAAGGTCGAGGTCGCCGTAGATGGTGAGTGCGAGTGTTCGCGGAATTGGAGTCGCGGTCATTGAAAGAAAATGCGGAGAGTGTCCGATCTTTTGCACGAGCTGTGCGCGCTGATCGGTCCCGAAACGATGTTGTTCATCGATGACAACGTAGGCGAGATTTTTGAACTTCACGCTTTTTGAAATGAGCGAATGTGTGCCGACGAGAATTTGTATCTCGCCGCCGTGCACCCATTTGAGAAGTTGCGCGCGAGAAATGTCGGTCGTTTCCGAAGGGTTTACTTTTGACGGGAATTTCTTGCACCCCGAAGAAGTGATGAGTCCAATTTGAATTGGTAAATGTGAAAAATATTTTATAAATGAATCGAAAAGTTGTTTTGCGAGAATTTCGGTTGGTGCCATGTAGGCGACTTGCAACGTTTCGAACGGTGCGTCTTTCGGATGTGAGGAAATGACCGCGAACGACGTCACTGCAGCAACGGCTGTTTTTCCCGAACCGACATCTCCCTCCAAAAGACGAAGCATAGGCTTGTTTTTTTCGAGGTCCATAATGATCGTGTTGATGGAATTTTCCTGACTTTGCGTCATTGAAAAAGGGAATCGTGCAACAAAATCATTCACGTGTTCTTTTTTGACGTCGATATTGTAGGCGCGTTTTTTCTCATATTCTTTTCGCGCTTTCTGCCGTTTGAGTTGAATGAAGAAAATTTCTTCGAACGCAAAACGCTTTCGCGCGACGAGTGCGTCATTTTCTTTTTTCGGTCCATGCACCCAGACGAGCGCCGACTTTAAAGAGGGGAGATGGTACTTCTGTAAAATTTCTTCGGGGAGCGGATCTTTCAATTCGTCGAGCACGCCGCTCGCGAGAATTTTTTGGATATGATGATGGAACCACCGCGAACTTAAACCGCGTGTTTCGGGATATACGGGAATTCCGTACGCCGTATCTTTTTCAGCGAAGAGCGTGTCACCGACATCGATCGGCATATCTTTCGTTCTTTCAATTTCGGGATTCGCGAGATAAAGTCCGTTTTTGTTCTCGGCGATCTTTCCTTGTAAGTTCACCAAACTGTCTTCTTGCAACATCTTTGCAACGAACGCTTGATGGAACCACACGACTTTTAATTTTCCCGATTCATCTTCAATGACACCTGTCGACATTGGAACTTTTGAACGGAACCCTTTTCCCGTTTTGAGCTTTGAGATCTTTCCGTAAACGGTCACCGTGTCTCCGACAGAAAGGTCGCTGATCTTTTTTATTTTCGAGATGTCGCTGTAACGGTTGGGGAAATAGAAAATGAGATCCTCGATCGTGACGAGTCCGAGTCGATGAAGTATCGCTTTTTGCGAAAGCTGCAATTTGAAACATTCGGCTATCTTTGATTGAAGGGTTATCGGCTGCATTGCTCCATTGTATCGCAAGTTGCGGGTAAACAAAAACACCCGTTTTTAAGCGGGTGTTTGTGTTGTGTTTGAATTTGATTACTTTAATTTTTCTTCGAGTTTTCGAATTTGCTCTCGGAGACTGTCGGTTTCCGCTGATTTTTCCTTTAATTTTGCCTCAATTTCTTTTTCCTTACTGATATCGCGAACGATCGCTTGTAAGAATTCTTTGTTGCCCAATTTGATCTTCGTCAACAAAACAGTTGCCGGAAATTCCGGTCCATTGTATCTCTTGTGTGTCCAATCAAAAAAGGAGGAGCCTTCTTTCATCGCTTTTTCGATCATTGCTTTTGCTTTGTCGCCTGACATTTGACCGTCCGGTTGTTTTTCAGGAGACAATTCCCATGGTGGAAGTGATTCGAATTGTTCATCTGAAACACAGTTGAACATACGAAGTGTCGCCATATTTCCTTTGGTGAACTTCCATGTTGGTGGTTCCAATGTCATTATGGCATCGTTTGTTGAGTCAAATAAAGCTTTGTATCGCTTTATGCTTTCCTCACTCGCGCCGCCTGCATTTTCTGTTGATTTAAAACTAAATAATCCCATATATTTTTTTGTTAATTAATAATTAATTAATAATACTTTATATTATTTAACGAAGATTTGTCAGACCCGATCATTATTTTTCCATATTTACCAGTTTTTCTTCCAATTCTTTTATGTGCTCTTTTAAGGAGTCTGTTTCAGTTGATTTTTCTTTTAATTTTGCCTCAATTTCTTTTTCCTTACTGATATCGCGAACAACAGCTTGTAAGAATTCGCGGTCACCGAATTTTATTTTTGTTAACAGCACCGTTGCGGGGAATGACGGTCCATTGTATCTTTTATGTGTCCATTCAAAGAAGTTGGAGCCTTCTTTCATCGCTTTTTCGATCATTGCTTTTGCTTTAACGCTTGAAAGTTGTCCGTCAGGTTGTTTTTCAGGAGACAATTCCCATGGTGGAAGCGATTCAAACTGCCCATCGGTCATACAGTTGAACATTTTGAGTGTTGCAAAATTTCCTTTAGTGAATTTCCACTCCGGAGGTTCCAGTGTCATAACGGCATCGTTCGTTGAATCAAACATCGATTTATATCGTTCGATATCTTCTTGTTTCCAGTTTTGATTTGTTGTTTTATTTTTTAAAAAATCAAATATTCCCATACTTCGTATACGCCGATATTTTTATGACCGACGACTTAATGATACCACTGCGGCGTATAATGGCTAAAGCGCGGTGGGGATAACTAACGAGGGTTTGACTATAATAAGGACGATAGATGTAATGGCTATTGTTGTTTAGATAAACTTTTGAGGTGTGACCGGGCGGGATTTGGTCACACATAAATTTTTGTTCCGACAAAAATTTTGCGCGACCCCGCCTCACTTCCGACCAAAGGTCGGCCTGCGCTTCGCTCCGGGCGTTCCGGCTTTCAAATCCCGCCCTCTCCGCCCAACAAAAAAGGCCCCAGAGGGGCTCTTTTTTGAAAGGGCGGAGAGGGCGGGATTTGAACCCGCGAGGGGAATTACCCCCTGCCACGTTAGCAGTGTGGTGCTTTCGACCGCTCAGCCACCTCTCCATGTTTTATTCTATTTTACGCTCCGTTGGTAACTTCTTCTTGGTCGTGACGATACTGTAACATATCCTGTCAGATTTTTCTACTGTGCATTCTCTAGTGTGCCACCGTGAGGGCGATGATTTTGCGGGCACCGGCTTTTTTGAGGACTTTTATGGCTTCAAATAAGGTTGCACCGGTCGTGGTGATATCGTCGATCAAAAGAATGTTTTTTCCTATTATCTTCTCTTTGTGTACAACTGAAAAAGAATTAGTCAGGTTTTTTAAGCGTTTTGGGCGATCTTTAATGGTTGCTTGTCGTGCAGTCTCTTTTTGTTTGTAAAGAACGTCTGAGTAAAAAGTAAAGGTCGCAGGGTTTAAAAGGAATAATTCTTTGCACAAAAGTTCCGCTTGATTATATCCGCGCTCTTTTAAACGTTTTTTTGACATGGGGATGGGGATAAGGATCGGCTCTTTGAAACCCTCAAAGGTTTTTCGTTCTTCCAGTTCTTCAAGAATTCTGTCATACAATGCACGCCCAAGCGGTTTGGCGAGCGTTTTTTTATTTCTGTATTTCAGTGCCCATAACGTTTTTCTCATAACGGGGTCGTGATATGAAAAAAGCGAGATCGTTTGTTTTGAAACATCGTCAACGCACGGAGAGATCTTTCCGAGGCATTTGGAACAGAGCGGCTCGGAATTCTTTCCGCATGAGATGCAAGATGTGGGGAAGATGAGGTCGAAAAAAAAGTTTTTTACTTTGAGTAACATTCGTATCATTGTACTCTGAAAAAAAACGGTACGGATGTGGATAAGTCTTGTTTTTTTGATGGTGGTGATTGTTATTTGTGATATAATTTTACTATCTGTCATTTGGAATTTTTTCATGGTTGATCTATCAAAAGTCTTTGGAGGAAAATTTAATATAAAAAAACTTGGTCAGTTGATCTCCGGTGAAAAAGGGAGTGTTATTGGCGTGGATATTGGAACATCCGCCATAAAGATCGTTCAGCTCGGACGTCATGAAAACAAGATCGTTCTCGAAAATTACGGAGAGCTTGCTCTGGGTCCATATGCCGGTGTTGGAGTCGGCCAAGCGGCGGTACTTTCCAAACAAAAAATAAAAGAAGCACTCGTGGACATTTTTCGAGAAGCGAATATTGAAGGAACGAGCGCCGCTTTTTCCATTCCGATGGGTGCGACCATGCTTTCTTTGATCGAGTTGCCGAAGGTGGATAGAAAACAACTCAACGCGATCATTCCGATGGAAGCGAGAAAATATATTCCTATTCCCGTTTCAGAAGTTACACTTGATTGGTACATACTTCCACCGCAAGAAGACACAACGGTCGGAGGAAAAGTCGATGAAAAAGAGGGTGAGAAAAAACCTGAAAAAGTCGATGTTCTTCTTGCCGCGATTCATAATGAGACGATGAATAAATACAACGAACTCACGTCCGATCTTAATTTGGTCAACAGAGATTTTGAAATTGATATTTTCAGTGCGATACGATCTGCAACAAGCAACGATAGCGAGGCGGTTCTTATTATGGATATGGGTGCGGGAACGACAAAATTGGCGGTTTCCGACTTTGGAATTTTACGAATGCAGCATATAATTAATATGGGCTCGCAGGACGTTACCATTGCCATTTCAAAAGTTTTGCAAATAGATGTTGACGAAGCGGAAAACATAAAAAGAGAGAGAGGATTATTGAGTGAAGATGAACGAGCTATCGAAGCGATGAAAATTCCTCTTGAGCACATTGTTTCCGAAGTTAACAAAGTCATTGCGAACTATCGAAAGAAACACGCTCGACCGATCACCAAGATCGTTCTGACCGGTGGGGGAGTTATGCTTGGCGGTTTGGTTGATTATGCAAAAAAGAGTTTTAGTGTTCCGGTGGAAGTCGGTGATCCTTTTTCTCGAATTGAAACACCTGCCTTTCTTCAAGAAACATTAAAACGTGCCGGACCTGAGTTTGCTGTTGCGCTGGGACTTGCAATAAAGGTATTATAAGGTCAGGGAAGAACTCGTTGGTAATATAAAAAACAAAGCATGGAAAATAATATATCATTTATTCCAAAAAAACCTTTAGCGAAGAACGAATTCTCTCGTCGTCGTCCGCTTTTCAGCTACTCGTTTTTTGTTGCTTTGATCATCTCGCTTTTTGCAATGGCTTTTGCGATCGTTAATTTTATTAAATTGGAAAGTCTTAAAAAAGATCTGGTACTTGAAAAACAAAAACTGGTTGAATACTCAGAAGAAAAATTCGGTGAAAAATTCAAGAATAGAACGACCGACATTAAGACTTTTGCGCAAAATATCGAGATCGCCAAGATCCTTTTAAAAAGGCATATCGTGGTGAGCAATTTGATCCAATATATCGGGGAGATCACTCCAAGTAATATCACCGGACTCCCTTCTTCTAAAAAGATCGTAAGTTTCAATAATTTTTCTTACAAAAACGATAGCGGACGAGCACAAGTTTCAATGTCCGGAGAAGCGGAGAATTATGTCATTCTTTCCGCTTTTTCTCAAGCGCTCAAAGATAAAGAGAAAGCTGGAAAAACAAAATATGTGACCAGTTATCAAATAAGCAACATCGTGCTGACGGAGAACAAAAATGTTCAATTCAGTTTTACCGCTACTTTCGATCCTGATCTTACTTCATATGCGCGACAAGACATATTGAACACCCTTAATTCAAAAGATGCTTCCGGTACCCCGGCAAAACTGACACCCTAATAATCCCGTCATAAAAATAATTGATACATCAAAATGATTAGATTTTTCACACCATTTATAATAATCGGATTCGCGGTGGCTTTGTTCTTTGTGTATATTCAACCAAGCAATGTTGAGATCATTAAGATACAGGATCAAATAAAAGAAGCTTCGAGTATTAATAACGATGTAAAGGTTGAAATAGAAAACAGACTTTCGCGTCTTGAAAAACAAAAGAACGAGATCCCTGTCACAGATCAAAACAAAGCAAAACAGATCGTTCCTTTGGAAAAAGATTTTGATCCGATCGCTTTCTTGGGAAATATCAACAATATCGCCGCCTTGAACATTCCTGATACAAAATTAGTTGGACTGACTTATGCAAGAACGGGTCCGGGACAAGCGGGAATGTCGAGTGCTCCGCAAGCTGCTCCGGTAAGTGTAAATCCGACGACTGTGACTTCTTTAAGCAACTATTCCACATTCCAAGTTAATTTCAGCGTTAAAACAACGCACGAGAATTTTATGAACTTCATAAGGGATATTGAAAGAAACGAACAATTGGTAGATGTTACGTCGCTTTCTTTTGTTGCGGGTGACAAAGGTCTTAATACCTATCAAGTATCGCTGGCGGCATATTTATTACAATGATCTTTATAGCAAATTTATGTTAATGATGATTTTAAACGCAATAAAGAACTTTATCGTCTTTTTGGTGATACTGGCTTTTGTTGCAGCCGTCGTTTTCTTTTTGGGTTTCAAAGGAGATGTTAATGTTCTTCCTTCATGGCTTGGATTTGCTCCCGCAGAAACAAATTTGGTTGCAACAACAACGACAGATGTTTTGTATGCTGAATTTCACCAGCGTTTGAGCGATGTAAAAAGCATTACACTGGAAACAGATCTTTTTACCGGTTCGTCGACGAATGGTTTTGAGAAACTTCGAACTTTTGGAGTTAAAGAACCAACATATCTTGATCTTGGTATTTCAAATCCTTTCGGTAAATTAAATGAAAAAGTTCTTCCTTTAGACAAAAATACTCCGCCGGCTCCCGTAAAAAAATAGAACGTTTCAGTTAAAAAATTTAGAATCTTTTATTGTATGACATTTCTTTTAAAGTTAGTTCAGCAGGGGCATTTGAAAGAACAAGATGTTCAAGGGATTTTGGATGCGTCTGAAAAAGAAGAAAAAAGTATTGAAACGCTTTTGAAAGAACGCGGAATAACCGACGACTTGATCCTTGAAGCAAAGTCACAACAGAGCGGTGCGCCGATTCGTGTGATCGGTGATACAAAAATACCGTATGAGGTTTTAAAATTCATTCCTGAAGAATCTTCTTCATATTATAAGATCATTCCACTTGCTTTTGTAAATGGAATTTTGGAGGTTGGAATGGTCGACCCCGAGAATATCGAAGCACGCGATGCGTTGCAGTTCATCTCTTCTCGTTTGAAAGTGCCATTCAAAGTTTTTTTGATATCGCAGAAAGATTTTGATACGGGATTTGCATCATACCGCGGTCTTACGGGAGAAGTGACGGAGGCCTTGTCTCAATTTGAAGGTGTTAATCCTGAAAAAAAAGAGGAGGAGATCAAGATCATTTCCGGTGGTGAAGAGGGAGAAGCAAAAGTGAATGCCGGCGGAGCTGAGCAGATCACCGACGACGCGCCTGTTGCAAAGATCGTGTCGGTTATGTTGCGTCATGCCGTTGAAGGAAATGCATCTGATATACACATTGAACACTTGGGAGAAAAGGTCCGTGTTCGTTTTCGTGTTGATGGAGAATTGTTTACGAGTATTTTTCTTCCGAAAGAAGTTCATAACGCCGTTGTTTCTCGCATTAAAATTTTGTCCAATTTGAAACTGGATGAAAAAAGAAAACCGCAAGACGGACGTTTTACCGCGCATATTGAAGGACGGAAAGTCGACTTCCGTGTTTCAACATTCCCAACACATTATGGAGAGAAGGTGGTTATGCGTATCTTGGATTCACAAAAGGGAATACGTTCGCTCGAGGAATTGGGAATGAGCACCAAAAATCTCGGTCTTATTAAAAAAGCGTTGGACGCTCCGTATGGAATGATCCTTATCACCGGTCCGACAGGTTCCGGTAAGTCCACGACCTTGTACTCGATGGTGAATGCCCTGGATCGCGAAACTCAAAACATCGTCAGCCTCGAGAATCCTATTGAATATAACATTCCGGGATTGAATCAATCACAAGTGCGTCCCGAGATCGGATATACGTTTGCAACAGGACTTCGTTCCGTCTTGCGTCAAGATCCGGATGTGATCATGGTCGGAGAGATCCGAGATAAAGAAACCGCTGAACTCGCCATCCAAGCCGCGCTTACCGGTCACTTAGTCCTTGCAACACTTCATACCAACAGTGCTGTCGGTGCAATCCCGCGTCTTGTTGATATGGGAATTGATCCTTATCTTATCGCACCAACACTTATTCTTTCCGTTGCGCAACGCTTGGTAAGAATGTTGTGTGACGATTCAAAAGACCCTGTTCCGGTGAGCGAAAGTTGGAACGAGATGATAAAGAAACAATTTTCAGACCTTCCGGAAGAATATCGCACACAACTTAAGCTTGGAGAAACCATTTATCGTCCTAAACCAAGTCAAACGTGTCCTGAAGGTGTTCGCGGTCGCGCCGCAGTTCTTGAGATATTGGAAGTCGACAAAGATATTGAGCGCGTCATTTTAAAGAATCCTGTTGAGCCTGAGATCTGGAAAGTTGCACGTTCGAAGGGAATGCTTTCAATGAGAGAAGACGCGATACTCAAAGCGCTTGATGGAACAATACCATTTGATGAAATAAATAGTGTATAATGAAATCAGTATATGTACCAAAGAGAGGTATATTATAAAAATAATATTGTTGAACAAAAGTATAAAAGTAACGTAAAAAATTATGACAGAAAATGGACAAAATAAAATATTGATCATTGATGACGACAAGCTCTTGCTTGATATGTATTCAATGAAATTCAAAGAGAAGGGATTTGAAGTGGTGAGTGCTCTTGGAAGTCTTGATGCTCTCGCGAAATTGCGCGAAGGATTGAAACCAAAAGTCATTCTTCTTGACCTTGTTATGCCCGCGATGGACGGATTTGAATTGTTGGAAACAGCTAAAAAAGAAATGCTTGGAGGACAAGCTTTGTACATCGTTCTTTCAAACTTGGGTCAGGATACGGATATCGAACGAGCAAAAAATCTTGGTGCCGATGGATATGTGGTAAAAGCAAGCGTTACTCCTTCAGAAGTGGTGACTCACGTTCTTGGTGTCATTGATGCAAAGAAAAAAGAAACAGACGTATAAAAATAATTTAAAAAATGAAGGACTATAAAAAAGAACTTGAAGAATTGGTGAATATTGTTCTTGAAGAGGGGGCATCAGACCTCCATATTTCCGCAGGACGTTATCCGACGATCCGTATTTCAAGTACTCTTGTTCCTCTCATTAAAAAGCAGGTTTTGAGCCGTGAAGACGCGCTCGGTTTCGCACAGATATTGTTGTCAGCTGAACATTTTGAAGAATTCCTCGCAACAAAAGAAATGGACTTTTCTTTTGAATACAAAAATCTCGTTCGTTTCAGAGGTAACGCGTACTTCCAAAAAGGGAATGTCGGCATTGCATTGCGTGCCATTTCAAACCAAGTAAAATCGATCGATGAACTCGGCCTTCCAAAGATTCTTGAAACGTTCTCACGCAAAAAACAAGGATTTTTCCTCGTGGTGGGTCCTGTCGGACAAGGAAAATCCACGACACTTGCTGCGATGATCGAACTTATCAACCATGAAAGAACCGAGCATATCATCACTATTGAAGATCCTATCGAATATATTTTTACCGAAGAAAAATCAATTATTGACCAACGCGAAGTACGTATCGATACCGACAGTTTCCAAACCGCACTCAATTCTCTTTTTCGACAAGATATCGATGTTGCGATGATCGGAGAAATGCGCAATCCGCAAACAATGTCCGCAGCCGTTACTGCAGCTGAAACGGGACACTTGGTCTTTTCAACACTTCACACGAATGATGCCGCTCAAACGATCGATCGTATCATCGACTCATTTCCGGCTGTTCAACAAACTCAGATCCGTTTGCAGTTGGCAAGCAGTCTTTTGGGAATTTTCTCACAACGCTTGGTTCCGCGCATTCAAGGGGGACGCGTACCTGCATACGAATTGTTGGTGAACAACAATGCTGTTTCAAGTCTTATCCGCGACGGTAGAACTCATGAAATTGACGTGGTCATCGAAACAAGCGCTTCTCAAGGAATGATCAGTATGAACAAATCTCTTGCGACACTGGTTAAAAAAGGGGAGGTGACTCCTGAGGACGCCTATTTACAATCGACCGATCCGCGAGGTTTGGAGCGTCTTCTGTAATGAGAATTGTTTTAGAAAAATATGTTATTTAATTATACCGCAGTTAACAACCTGGGTTCGGAAAAAAGAGGAACCATAGAATCAGTATCCCAAGATGCGGCTATTGTCGCACTTCAACGACGTGGCTTGATCGTGGTCGGTATTTCAGATGCGGAAAAAACATCTTTCTTTGAGAAAGACCTGTCTTTTTTCGACCGTGTTACCGAGCGTGATAAAGTTATTTTTTCTCGTCAGATCGCAACTCTTTTTGATGCACAGGTTTCAGCCTTGCAGGCATTCAGCATGCTTGCGGCAGAAGTTGAGAATAAACTTCTTGCCAAAAAACTTACGATAATTGCCACTGATATTCAAGGTGGTATGACCATTTCCGACGCTTTGAGCAAACATCCGAGCGTGTTTTCGAATTTTTACGTGAGCATGGTTCGTTCTGGTGAAGAGTCGGGAAAGTTGAGCGACATCTTTTTATATCTCGCCGATTATTTGGACAGATCTTTTGAGTTGACCAGTAAAGCACGAAGTGCCTTGATCTATCCGGTGTTCGTTATTGTGGTCTTTTTTGGTGTTATGGTCATTCTTTTGACCACCGTTGTTCCAAAATTAAGTACGATCATCATGGATTCCGGGAAGGAGCCACCGGTGTATACGCAAATAGTTATCGCTGCCAGTAATTTGCTTGTTCATTATGGTATTGCGATATTCTTCGGACTTTTCTTTGCCGGTGTCGGTTTTTGGTATATGGAACGCACGGGCGTGACTCATATCGGTGATTATAAATTGAAATTCCCCGTTTTTGGAGATCTGTACAAAAAATTATATTTGTCTCGAATTTCAGACAATCTTTTTACCATGCTTTCGAGCGGTATCCCGGTGGTAAAAGCCGTTGAATCGACAGCCGATGTTGTTGATAATAAAACATACGCAAAAATATTATTGGGTTCGGTGGAAGCGATTAAATCCGGAAGTTCCATGTCGCAAGCGTTTGAAGGTCATGAAGAAATTCCGCGCATTATGATCCTCATGCTTCATGTTGGAGAAGAAACGGGGGAGATCACTTCCATTTTGAAAGCACTTTCGAATTTCTATCGTCGTGAAGTTGAAGCTACCATTGAAGGTGTTATCAGTCTTATTGAACCGGTCATGATCGTCTGTCTGGGTCTCGGTGTTGGATTCGTTCTTGCTGCCGTTTTGATGCCGATCTACAACATTGCCGGATCAATGTAAAAAAACGAGCAAAAAGGATCCCGATACGATTTACCTGAGTATTTTTCCCGTTATCCACAGAGCCCTTGTTGTTTTAAATAATATTGGAGTATAATGATAGTCAGGTATGTGCTGCTATTTTTACGAAAATCACAGCAAAACTTATTAGATCAGGTTTTTATTATTATTAGCAATTATTAAAAATTAAAAAAGATAAAATGAAAAAAGAAAAAGGTTTTACACTTATTGAGCTCTTGGTCGTTATCGCGATCATCGGTATCTTGTCATCAGTAGTGTTGGCAAGTTTGAACACAGCTCGAACAAAAGCAAATGAAGCAAAGATCGGAGCCCAAATTGCAGGAGCCAGAGTTGCTGCTGAAAATTATTACGGAAGTAACAATAGTTCTTATGGTACTTCTGCTAATTGTTTGGTGGCGGGGTTGTTTACAGCAACTTCATCTGGAATGCTTCAATATACAACAGTATCTAATTATCCTGCAAACACAGGGATCGTTTGTGGTTCAAATGGTGGAGCATATTACTTAGTAGCTAGTTCTACAGCATCTACTCCTCAAAAATGGTGGTGTGTTGATTCTACAGGAATGTCGATTATGGGTACCTCAACATTAATGGATGTTACTGATTTTCAGTGTGATTCTAACGCAGTTGTAGATTAGTCTTTTGTAAAAAACTTTTATACAAACAAAAAACCGCTTGCCTCGTGCAGGCGGTTTTTCGTTGCGTATTAAAATAATTTGGCAATATTCATTCCACCATGGTAAGATGTGCACGTTTAATCGATATATTTTAATGGTAATGGTCAAAATAAAATTATGAAAAAAATTAAGGTTGTGACGGTAGTTTTGGTAGGATTGTTTTTGTTTGCTTTTTGTCAGACTGCACTTGCTGTGACAAATGAGATTGAAAGAATAAGTGTTGCAACTGATGGGACACAAGGAAATTGGACATCTCAGTCATCCGTATTAAGTGGTAATGCCAGGCGTGTTGTTTTTTGGTCTCGTTCTACAAATCTTGACCCAAGTGGTAATTCCGGTATTTTTGTTCGGGATCGTGAAACGGGAGTAACAAAACTTATCCCCGGCGGGGGTGGGCCAGAGTCTTTTTCTATTAGTGCCGACGGTCAGTATATAGCATATCTTAGTGATCATATTTATTTGTATGATATAGAAACAGACACAGCTAAACTTATAGACGCCGCACCAGATGGTACTCCTGGAAACTGGAACGCTTGTTGTGGTTCTGGTAATCCTATTATTAGTGCGGACGGTCGTTTTGTGACATTTTTTTCATATTCTTCCAATCTCGTACAATATGATACCAATGGAGCTGAAGATGTTTTTGTTTATAGTCGTGAAACTGGAATTCTTGAAAGAGTAAATATTTCTTCAAGTGGAGAACAATCAAATGGGAGTTATTCTGTTCCATTTTCAATAAGCTCTGATGGTAGATATGTTGTATTTGGAACAAACTCTTCCAATTTTGATCTTAATAATACAAATGGAATGCAAGATATGTATATCCGAGATCGTATAAATGGTACCACAGAACGCACGGGAACCAATTTTGATGGCCTTAGTGGCGGTATTATCAGTGCTGCTTCAATCAGTGCTGACGGTCGATACGTTGCATTTTCCTTAGGAATTTCTTCATTTTCATTTCAAGGTAGTATTGTTTATATTAAAGATCGTAAAAATGGTACTTTTAAAAAAGTGAGCAACGGCGCTTTTCGTAACAACTCACTTGATCCGTTTATAAGTTCCGACGGCCGTTATGTTGTGTATAATTCAGGGTGGATGGATGTTTCTACAAGAGAGGATCTTTTTGTTTATGACAATCAGACTGAGACAACCAAATGTATAAGTCCAGCCTCCAATGGATCTGGTGGATATGAATATTTTAGATGGCCGTCGATAAGTGCTGATAACAAATATATTACATTCTCATCAAACGTTGCAAGTTTGGTTCCTAATGATACCAATGAAAGCTGGGATGTTTTTTTAGTCAAAAATCCTTTGTATGACGGACCAGTTAATATAGTACCTCCAACTCTTACCAATCCAACCGACTCGGAATATAAAGATGACGGTATCAACCCGAACAAAGGTGTTGCGAATAAAGATCTGCTGACGTTTAAGACGATATATACCGACACCGAAAATGCCACTCCGACCAAGATGGATGTGGTGATACGGAATACGGTGGATTTTGACACGGATTTTTATGGGGAACAATTTACTTTAAGCGACCACGCAATCGTCGTTCAAGGAAGTGATATTAACGAAAGATTTCCTCAAAAAACAAAATTCGTCGGGAATGATAATTGGGGAAATGCGATTACCGGAGGTGAATCTGTTACGGCGACACTGAAGCGTGAAAATATTTATCAAGCGACAACGACGGTAGTGGTTGATTTGTACAAAGTTGTTATTGGAGAAGTGTCTGCTGACATTGTTCTTGAAGCTCTTGATGCGAATGGTGTTGTTATGAATAGTAAAAAACTCTCTGTTTTGTCTGATTCAGATGTGTCGCAAATAAAAAGAGAAACTCTTTCAATAACCTCAGAAAACCCTATTTTTGGATTGAGAGTTTTAGCAGAAGCAACTCATAATGCTCATGTTTTGATAGAAAAAATCGATCTTGGTGAAAAACTTCCGATGGTCGTTGATACTGCAGTTGCGACATTGTCATTTTCAAATGGAAATTTCAATGATGGAGAACAATATACAACCTCGTCAAAATTCCCGAAAGGAAAATATGATTTCAATTTTGAAGCGTCTGATGGTGAGTTTGCAACGTCAACCGAAGTAAAAACTTTTACAACAGGGTATAGTAATATTGCGTTCTTACCGGGAATAAAAGCAAGCAGACTTTTTGTTGCAGATGGCAGTCATATTGATGGTGAGGATCAACTTTGGGAACCGAATGTTGATACAGACACACAAGACCTTCTGATTAACTCAAATGGTTCAAGTACAAATCCTAATATTTATACCAAAAGTAGAAAAAATGAAAATGAGGACGGGGGTGTTATAGATGAAGCTTTTGGATTTACTGTTAATGTTTATGAAACCTTTCTTTTTGATTTAAAAAAATGGAAAGCGGAAGATGTTATACAGAATTATGGAGTTTTGGCATACGATTGGAGACTAGCTTTCTCTGAGGTTCTTAATGGAGGAAAAGATATTGATGGAAAAGTATATTTTGATGATTCGTATCCTACGGATAAACCATATATTTTTCAGAAACTTCGTGATCTTGCTGAAACTTCTGATAACGGAAAAGTAACTATCGTTGCACATAGTATGGGTGGAATGCTTGCAAAGAAACTTTTGCATGATATTCAAGAAGATCCGAATCACCCGTATCGTGATCTACTTTCAAAAGTGGAAATCGTTATATTAGTTGACTCACCACAACTTGGTACCCCTCAGGCTATTGCCACACTTCTTAATGGAACAAATGAAGAGTTGGGTGTTCCGCTTCTTAAGTGGCCAAAGTTTACAAAAGACGCAACTGTTCGCGCTGTGGCATACGATATGCCCTCGGTGTACACGCTTTTGCCATCGAGTAGATATATGAGTCGCGTACACGATGATACTTTGGGTTACACAGTACCGATTTTGTTAAATCAAAATTTACGAAATGTTGCTGCGGACAAAGTTTTTAATGCAACTACAACGTTTGATTATTTTAATCTAAAATATGGAACAACAACCATTACGACGATTGACACGCTTGACGATTTTCTGGCTGGAAAGGATGGACACGCGTCTTCGACGGTTAATGACACAATTCATCCAAATGCAATTCGAGCCGATCTTATTATTCAAGCACAAAATATCCACGATGAGATAGATAATTGGACGCCGCCGGATGGAATAAAGGTTGTTCAAATTGCTGGGTGGGGAATTCCAAAAACGATTCGTGGAGTTGAATATAAAGAAAAAAATGAACTTCGATGTAATCTTCCCGCAAGTGGTAACGGTATGGGTGCGGCAATGCCTTCATGCATAGAAAGCAAGAGTGAATTTAATAATGAACCGATGTTTACTTTTGACGGCGATGGAACCGTTGTTGTTCCGAGTCAAATAGCAATGAAAGACACCTTTGGGGTCGATACTTATTATGTTGATTTGAATGATTATAATTATCGATATCTTTTAGGAATGCAAATAAATAGAGATCATGCATCTATTCTTGAAGTCGATAGTGTTCGAACTTTGATAAAAAATATTAATAATAAAATTATAAATCCTGAAGAAGGTTTGCAGTTCATTAAAAAGGATTCGATAGAACTTAATCCGAAAGGTCTTAAAAAATTCGTTCGTCTCTCGCTTCATTCGCCCGTTAACGCTGATATTTTTGATAACGCGGGTAGACACGTTGGTATTTCAGCAAGTTCAATTGCGGACAATATGTTCTATGATACCCAAATGCCAAATTCTTATTACCTTAAAATGGGTGAGGGGAAATATCTTGGATTTCAGTTAGAAGCAAGTACAACAATTCAACTTCAGGGCACGGGTTCGGGAACGTTTACGTTTGAATTGGAACAATACCAGGGCGACGAACTTGAAGGAGCGCAAACCTTTACGAATATTCCTGTAAGTACAAGTACGAAGGCTGTACTTATTATGAGCACGCTCGACGATGCTAAAGAACTTAAGATCGATTATGATGGTGATGGGACGGTGGATTTTATTGTGTTTACTGAGGAAACCAAGAAAACAGTGACGTTCCAAACGTTGAAAGACGGGATACAAAAACTTTTATTGGGTGTACAGCCTGCACTTTTGAATCAGACCGTAACTGCAGAGAAACAATTTATTAAGGGGAATAATAAGACGACAAATGCTTTATTGCTCGTTCTTAGAAAAGAAACGGAAAAACTTCTGTTAAAGAAAAACACAAAAATACAGCAAGAAAATATTTTGCGGGTGTTGGCGACGGTGCAGGTATTGATCGAAAAAACGAATTAAAGCCACTATCTAATATTTTTATGTACGAGGTCCGACCTCGTACATAAAAATCAAAACAAAAAACGAGTCACACAGGGCTCGTTTTTTTGTGCACAAAATCAATATGTACTTGTGGGGTATGGCGCGATACAATAGGGGAATGAAAAAGAATTTATTTTCCAAAAATGGCTTTTTTAAAGGAGCTCGCCCTGCTTGCCCCGAGTTTTGTCGAGGGGAGCTTGTCGAAGGGTTTACACTTATTGAACTTTTAGTGGTTATTGTGATCATTGGAGTGATGACGGGGGTTGTTCTTGTTGCGGCTTCAAGAACTAGAATAAAAGCGGCGGATGCTGAAATTATGACGAACCTGGCTATTATACAATCGAAGGCGGAATTGTATTACGATAAAAACAATACGTTTGGTATTGAAACTGTTAATTGTGATAATCCCGTAACAGGAAATATGCTTACAGACAATATTGAGATCAAGATGGCTTTGGCAGCAGCGAAAAAAGCGTCAGGTGGACAAACGACGGATGTTGTTTGTGTGTTGAGTGATAATAAAGGTCCGGGCACAAACGGTTTATCTAAAACTTGGGCAGTATCAGTTAAACTCAAGTCAGATCCAACAAAATGGTGGTGTGTTGATTGGAAAAACGTGGCCTCAACAACAAGCTTATCTGCCGCAACAAGTACCTCCGGAACAGATACAAACGGATGGGGTGATCCTACCGGTATTGCAAAGTGTCCTTAATTTTCTTACTGCTCTTGGTATAAAAAGTGCATTACCCCTAGCGTGCGATTTTGTACGAGTGTGTTAGAATATACCCATATGCATACACTTATTTCTATTATCGTTTTTTTGTTCGGATTAATAGTGGGGAGTTTTCTTAATGTGGTGATCTATCGGTACAATACCGGTTTGGCGATCGGGGGGAAATCGCGATCAATGTGTTTTTCTTGCGGGAAAACCTTGCGTTGGTATGAACTTTTTCCACTTCTCAGTTTTGTGGTGCAACGCGGAAAATGTTGGAAATGTAAAAGTCATATCTCGTGGCAATATCCATTGGTTGAATGTATAACAGGCCTTCTTTTTGTGGGCTCGTATATAGTTGCGGAGGACGTTGTTCATTTTATGTATCTTTTGATCATCATGTCGCTCTTGATGGTGGTCGCGGTGTATGATCTTCGTCACAAGATAATTCCGGATCCTTTCGCTTTTTCTTTTGCCGGTATTGCCTTATTGTATGCCATATATACCTTTGTTGTTACGGGGAATAGCGCGACTTTTTTGAATTATTTTCTTGCAGGTCCGATATATTTTACGCCGTTCGCCGCACTGTGGTATTTCTCCAAAGGTAAATGGATGGGATTTGGGGATGCAAAACTTGCTATTGGCATGGGATGGTTCCTCGGAATTGAAAGTACCTATATTGCAATGCTGATCGCTTTTTGGTCAGGTGCGATCGTGGGTATTATTTTGATCGTTCGGGCAAAAATACTTCAAAGAGTTCTGCATTGGTGGCAGTGTTGGTGGAAAGGGAAATATATGCCGATGACTCTCAAGAGTGAAATACCATTCGGTCCATTTTTAATATTTGGACTTTTGGTCGTCACTTTTTTCAACTCGGCAATTCATAATCTTATTCAACAACTTCTTTTTGTTGGTTTATAAAAAATTAAAATAGGATGAGGTTTTTACAAAAATTAAGATCAACAAATAAAAATGAGCTCGCTCTGAGTAGTGTTGGGCGGGCCTGCCCTGAGCCTGTCGAACGGGTTGAAGGATTTACGCTTGTTGAAGTGGTTATCGTCATCGCTATTTTTGTTATCTTGTCTTCCATAACGATCTTTAATTATCGTGATTTTGACAATTCAATAAAATTAAAAAATCAAGCTCTGGGTGTTGCTCTTGCCATTAAAACGGTGCAAACAAAAGCGCTTTCCTCAAGAACGCTCATTACCGCCACAACGGCATATGCTCCGTATGGAATATTTTTTGATACGGCTGCGGCTTACAAAGACAAAGCAAATCCTTTTTTTGATAATACAAACGGCAACCGTGTATTTGACGGGATCGAATCTGTTGTCACGGCTGATGTTTTTACTTTGGAAAGTGGTTATGCCATTAGTGATGTGTGTGCGGGAGATGGAACTACTTGTACCGCGGTTAATCCTCTGAATGTTTCATATTTGCGTCCGAGTATTGAAGCGAAGATCTGTGAGGGAGCTGCGGCTTGTGCATATAAAGAAGCTCGTATCACCATTGAATCTCCAAAAGGATCAACATCAACGGTATATATAACAAACCTCGGTCAGATATACGTTCAGTAAGGATGTTTTTATAAAACGAAGTATGAAAAAAACGATACTTGAATCATTAAATTTGAATTTGTTTACTAAGAATGGGCCTGCCCGCCCACTAACTTTGTTCTCTCGCAAGAGAACAAAGTTAGTGGGCGGGTTTACATTGGTTGAATTAATGGTTTCCATCGGTGTGTTTATTTTTATACTATCAGCGACCATGGGCGCATTGCTCAGTATTGTTAATTTATATCGCAAAACACAAACACTCCACGTGGCATCGGACAGTATCAATCTTGCTCTCGAGGATATTTCAAGAAATCTTATACAGGGTACGAGTTTTTATTGCGACAAGACGGTCACTCCTCTTCCGAGTCCTCTTACTCCGCGCAGTTGTTCAACTATAAATAACGACGGTGCAACTTCGATAGTTTTTTCGGGTGGCAGCGGGCAGATCGTTTATTGGTTGGATACGACAAGTCATGAAATAAAGAAGGATATTGACGGCGTTACTGTGGGTAAACTTACCACTGGCTCGGTTATTGTTATAGACGAATTACGCTTTCGCGTGTTTGCGGGTGAAGGAACGCAACCTAATGATCAACCTCGCGTTATCATTAATATACGAGGTACCGTTCCCGGTGCAGGGGACACATCGTCCACTTTTGAGGTTCAAACAACCGTCGTACAAAGAATGCCGAAGTAATTTTTTAATATGAAAGAATTCATTAAAAAATATCATATGATCCGAAAAAATAATGTTGCAAAAAGAAATACCGGATTTACTTTGATCGAAACACTCATCTCTGTGGTTATTCTTCTTATTGCCGTTGTTGGTCCGATGCGTATCGCAAGTCAGGGGATATCATCAAGTATTCGATCTCGAGATGAACTTGTTGCAGCATATTTGGCACAAGATGCCATTGAATTCATTCGGTATAAGATCATTACAAACCAGAATGCAAATGATCCGTTGACCACAGGGTTGGGAGACTGTCTTTCTGCAAGTAGATGTAATGTCGACACCCTTGCGGTTAATGGTGATTCGTCGTCTGTTGGCAGAATTGTTGGTTGTGGAGCTTCTTCTTGTCCCGATAATTTAAAATTAACAACCACATCCGGAGGTTTTACTTATTATGGACTTCATGATACCACCGGAACATCAACCGATTTCAGAAGAGAAGTCACTATAACAGAAGAAAGCACGGGTTTGTTGGGGTTTCCATCAGAGTGGTATATTTCAGCAACGGTTTATTGGGGAAAGCTTGGAGAGAATAGTCTTACCGTTGGAGAGAATCTTGTGGATTGGCGTGTTATTTATTAGTTATGAATATTATGAAATTTGTGCGTAAAAACAATAAAAATCGCGGAGTGGTTCTTTTGATCACCGTGGTTGTTGCGAGTATTGTTCTTACGATCGGTATTGGGATATTGAATGTTATTTTGAAAGAAATGATGCTCAGTTCTTTCAATAAAAATTCGCGCGTTGCTTTTTTTGCGGCTGACTCCGGAGTTGAATGTGCGATGTATTGGGATTTTATTAAGGATGTTGCAATAGAAAAAGGTGTTCCCTTGGGATATCCGGATTCTTTTTTTCCGTATGATGCGACGACAACGGATGATTTTAATCATACTCTTCCAAACGATGGTGTGTGGTGGAGTTTTGGCATTGCACAAGCTCGCGATTTAAGTTTTTTTGATCCTTTTTGTCAAAATCAGACTGCCACAGACGTTTTTGTTGATAATTTTTCTGATTCGGAAGTTTCTTGGGCGATACCTTCTTGGAATCCGGGAATGAGCAATTCTCTCTTGGCTCATCCTGACGGTGATTCAAGTTCTACCGTTGCTTTCCTTTTGTATATGAATACTCCTAAAGATGTAAACAAACCATGCGCACTTGTTCAAGTGAGTCGAGAGATATCAAGTGACGGAAGTAAAACAACGCAAATAACCTCAGAAGGATTTGATTCATGTAATGGCAATAATTCAAGACGTTCTTCTCGAGGAGTTAAGGTTTCTTATTAATTTTTTTGCTTGATATGATACAAAAAGCCGAGTGGATTCCGCTCGGCTTTTTATGATATGATTACTGTCATGGACGACCTGAAAGAAATAGAAAAACGCATTAAGAAACTTCGCGAGGCGATCGATCATCATCGTTATTTGTATCACGTGCTCGACAAGCAGGAAATTTCGGACGAGGCGCTTGATTCTTTGAAACACGATCTGGTGGTGCTTGAAACGAAGTATCCGCAATTCATTACGAAAGATTCGCCGTCGCAGAGAGTGGCGGGGGAGCCATTGCCGGAATTCGAGAAGATCGAACATGAAGTTCCGCAGTGGTCGTATAACGATGCTTTTTCGGAAGAGGATATTGTTGATTTTGATGAGCGCGTGAAGAAATTCTTGCGCGAGAAATTTGGAGATGTGTCGCCTGAATATGTGTGCGAGTTGAAGATCGATGGACTGAAAATCGTACTCACATACAGAAAAGGAATTTTGGAAACGGCGGCAACGCGCGGGAATGGGAAGGTCGGCGAGAATGTGACGATGAACGTTCGCACGATCGAATCGGTTCCGCTTAAACTTTCCGAGGAAGTGGATATTATTGTGGAAGGGGAAGTGTGGCTTTCAAAAAAAGAATTGATCCGCATAAATAAGGAACAAGAAAAAGCGGGTAAGCCGTTGTTTGCGAATCCGCGAAATGTTGCGGCGGGAACGATCCGTCAGCTCGATCCGAAGGTTGTTGCTTCTCGAAAGCTCGCGGTTTTCAATTATGATATTGCAAAATATTCCAAGCCGATGCCGCCGACACAGATCGGAGAATTGGAAGAAATGAAACGACTCGGTTTCAAGACGAATCCGCATTATGAAAAATGTAAGAATGTCGCGGAGATCGTCGCGTTCTGGAAAAAATGGCAGAAACAAAGCAAGAAAGAAGATTACTGGATCGACGGCGTGGTGATCAAAGTGAACGAACGAAAATATCAAGACGAGCTCGGCTACACGGGAAAAGCGCCGCGTTTTGGTATCGCTTTTAAATTCCCCGCAGAGCAAGTGACGACGGTCGTGGAGGATATTGTTTTGCAAATTGGACGAACGGGCGTGCTTACACCTGTCGCGCATCTTCGACCTGTGTCGGTCGCGGGCAGCACAGTTTCGCGCGCGACTTTGCATAACGAAGATGAGATTGAACGACTCGATATTCGCATCGGTGACACCGTGATCTTACAAAAAGCCGGCGATGTTATTCCCGATATTGTGAGCGTGGTGAAAGAAATGCGTGACGGAAAAGAAAAAGTTTTTCACTTTCCAAAAAATGTGCAGGCCTGTGGCGGCGACGGAAGTATCGAAAGAGTTCCCGGAATGGCGGCATGGCGTTGCGTAAATAAAAATTCATTCTCCCAACAAAAAAGAAAATTCTATCATTTTGTTTCCAAACATTGTTTCGATATGGAACATATGGGCCCAAAAAATATCGACCTGCTTTTGGAGCACGAACTTATTACGAACTTCGACGACATTTTTTCATTAAAGAAAGGCGACCTTTTGACTCTTCCAAGATTTGCCGAAAAGTCCGCGGATAATCTGCTCGCGTCTGTTGAGAAAAGCAAAAAAATAACCCTGCCAAGATTTTTGACCGCGCTCTCCATTCCAAACATCGGTGAAGAAACAGCCGAAGATATCGCTGAGAGATTTGGCACAATAGAAAATGTAGAAAAAGCCACTTTGGAAGAACTAGAAAATATTTCCGGAGTCGGTGGTATCGTCGCCACTTCATTATTCGATTGGTTCCGAGAAAAAGAAAACAAAGATCTTGTTCGCCGACTTTTAAACCACGTCGAAATTACACAAGTTGAAAAAAAGAAAGACACAAGGTTGTCTGGAAAAAGTTTTGTCCTCACTGGAACCCTAGAAACAATGTCGAGAGATGAAGCTAAAAAAATGATAAAGGAGTTAGGCGGGGAAGTGAACACTTCTGTTTCCAAAAACACTTCGTTCGTGGTAGTTGGAGAAACCCCCGGTTCAAAATTTAATGATGCCCAAAAACTCGGTGTCGCAACGTTGGATGAAAAAGCATTTTTAAAGATGTTAAAATAAGAATTCACTTAAAAAAAGAACGGTTTAAACCGTTCTTTTTTGTTACTACATTTAATATTTTAACTTTATTCCTCTAATACGATAAAAGTTGCGACCGCAAATTTTATCGTACAGAGAGTTTATCAGAATACATTTAATTAACCTCTAGAAAGCAAAAACAAAAAGACCATAAAAGCTAAAAAAAGTTTTAGCACGAAAGTGATAGATAATTTTTTGTTTACCTCTTGTTCCGGAGCAGACTGACTTTCTTGTTGTTTCATTTTTTTAACAATGATATAAATTAAAAAACCATCCACAAGGAGAGTGTACAAAAGAACCAATCCACCAAACATTTTAGCTATGAAGTAGGTTGGAATCATTATCGGGGCAATGCAGAATATCAAGGCTACATATGAAAGAATCTTATTTATTTTAGAAAAATTATCAGAAACCCTAGAACCTAAACGAGCTTGGTCATAACCGTTATAAAGAAAAGCTATTGCAAAAATACAAATTATTGGACTTGCAAGGAAAACCGGAATATCACCCATTCCTTGTGATTCTTTTATTCCCAGAAGCGGAAGAAAGGGAAGAAATAACCAGACACCTAACACTAAAAATATTATTGAGAAGATTGTATATTTCATAATTATGTTAATAATAACAGCGGGGGGGGGTAGAAGGTCAAGGAATTTATATTTTTTTTGTATTACTTTCCGTGTATATCTACTGTACGATAAAACTTGCGGTCGCAACTTTTATCGTACGAGGAGTTTTTGTGATATAATTTTGAAGATAAAAAAGAGATATAGAATATGGCTAAAATAATTGGGAAAACTATTCAATCGGAAGATGTTCGTCGGATAGTGTTGTCGACTTTGATGGTGACGGGGCTTTTGGCGATGGCGGTTATGGCGCCGAATGCGATTCAGGCACTGACAATGTTTACGGGGAAGAAGAAGCGGCATTGGACGCCGTATTATGCGACTTCGGTGATTCAGCGGTTGAAAAAGCAGGGGTATGTGGAATTTGAGAAGAATGAACGGGGGACGTTTGTTCGGCTGACACAAAAGGGGAAGAATGAGCTTTTGCGGTATAAGATAAAAGAAAAATTCTTCAAACAAAAACGCTGGGACAAATGTTGGCGGGTGGTGGCGTTCGATATCAAAGAAAAGAAAAAAGAAACGAGAAATAGTGTTCGGCGGGAATTACAGAATTTCGGTTTCATAAAATTGCAAAACAGCGTCTGGGTCTTCCCCTACGATTGCGAGGACGTGATCGCGCTTTTAAAAGCCGAGTACGAAATAGGGAAGGAGGTTCTGTATATCGTCGCAAAACATATTGAGAACGATCAGGCGTTACGAAAACATTTTGAGTTGGAATGATTTTACTAATTTTTGTTTCGATTTGAACACCGATAACTTTTGCGGTTGCAAAAGGTCTTGGTATTTTTTGTGAGACATCTTATCGAGCTTTTGCTGAATTATAAAGTTGAATTATGAACTCCTATTAATCTTGCGGTCGTTCGGTTTTATAGGGGTGGTGGATTTAAAGGTAAAAAATTCGAGATTCTGTAATATTATCTACAATTAGCCACTTTTTAATAAACGGGAGACCGTCGTCCTTGCGAGCGAAGCGCGGCAATCCAGGGGTTGTTACCAGATACTCCTGGATTGCCGCGTCGCAAGCTCCTCGCAAGGACGACGGTCTCGCGATTAATTGGGTACGACATGAGAATATTCTTTTTTGGCGTTAATGAGAGTACGATAAATATTGCGGTCGCAAAGTTTATGGTGATTGGAAGTTTTTGAAAAAACGTTGGTGTGTATAACCAAAAGATTGCGGGGGGGGGCAATAGAATGATACTATTAAAGTATGAAAAAATACTTATTAATTGGAGTCGTTATTATTCTTGCTCTTGTAGGATATTTGGGTTTTAAAAATAGTTCTTTGTTTCAAGTTAGTGTTGAACAAACAGCAAAACCTGAGGACGTTGTAATTAGTAATTGGAATACTTATACAAATTCAAATCTGGGACTTGAAATAAGTTACCCCGCAGGATTTGTGGTAAATGAACAGGGAAGAGGTTACTCAAATGAAATAGTATTTGAAACTGATTCGGTTCTTCAATTTGGTAAATTCGGTATAACATTTTTTGATACCTCTGGAAGTAAAATAAATGGAAAAATAAACACTCTTGATGATGTTCCTCGTTGGACTCAGAATGAATTTAATCGTGTCATTTCAAGTAAAAAAGAAATAACGAATAATTATGGAGTAACAGCTCAAATTGTAAGAGGTATTCTGTATATTTTTGAAAATGATAAAATAAATACCCAAAAATATCTGGAAACGGTAAGTATTCTCTTTATTAATAATACCAACGCTTACGAACTTGAATGGTCTTGTTGGGACAGACAACACCCTTGTTTTAATGATCAGATAATAGAAAAGGTTGTTTCTAGTATTAAATTTAGTAAATAAAATAATAATTATGGATCAAAAAAAGTCATCTGCACAATCGTGGTTAATTCTTGGGGCTGTTTTTATACTTTTGCTTTTTGTGTATGCTTATATTGGTAAATATACATCGTTGAGATTCAGCCGAGGTGTCGACAGTTTGGTTTCTGCTGTTTTTGGTTTTGGAGGAGCTGTCTTTCTTCTTGTTGGTATCGTAAAAGCAATAATTGGGCATTTTAAAAAATGAATAAAAAAGTTTCATACGGTATCATTTCTTTATCCTTCGGAGTTATCTCTCTTATCCTCGCTATATATTTGAGTTCTTTTGAAATGAATGGAAGTGGCCTTTTGGGACTTGTGGCACTTCCTGTTTATTTTGTTGCTTTTTCTGTGGCAGTATTTGGAGTTATTTCAGGAATTGCAGGTATTTTTTCAAAGCCGGTAGTTAATGCACTTTTAGGTCTAATATTGAATATTATTACAATAATAATGTTACTTCGGCAGGGTTAATTATTTAGATCAATAAATTATTATTTATTAAAAACAAAATTCAAATGGAAAACGTTGGTGTGTATAACCAAAAGATTGCGGGGGGGG
>Ga0172379_10003150_pt1 | contig 27006 bp, 43 predicted proteins | sample GrowelOW334metaG_FD_119756 | JGI IMG/M metagenome (GOLD analysis project Ga0172379, IMG submission 119756) | Groundwater microbial communities from an aquifer near a municipal landfill in Southern Ontario, Canada - Groundwater well OW334 metaG | ecosystem: Environmental > Aquatic > Deep...
TCATAACTATCATGAGAAAGAAGAAGAGTGGTGACAGGTGATTCCTCGTTCTGACACTTCATTACCTATTTCATAACTATCATGAGAATAGAAGAAGAGTGATAATAGGTCATTCCTCTTCATGACACTTCATTACCATTCTTATAACTGTCACAAGAATGAAGAAGTGTGGTGACAGGTCATTCCTCTTCTCATAACATCACGAGAATGTATAAGGTGTCATCACCTCTTCATTCTCTTTCATGCTAATAAATAGAAGCAATCACCTCTTCTCTATCATACTCATATCAGGCTTTACTACCTAGTCTGTATCACTTCAACTGAAGTGATACAATCTCTTACTCAAGATAGATTCCACAAGCCTCATCCACCGCCAAAGGTGATGTAAAATCATAACCCCTTTGTCCTAACCTCGAATAAAGATGATGACAAAGGCAGTTCACCTGGGCTTCGGTAGCGTCTTCATACATCACAGAACATGTGAAGTAATGGTTATCGGTTGACGTGTCAACCTCTATCTTGAACGCAATCGGTATTTGAGAGAAGTACATCGCCCTGGCGTCAAAGCCCCCGCTCCCATTGTTGAAATATATCGCTGAATCTTGTATAAAGAACCTGACCGGTTCTTCTTCATAAGGGAGTAGAAGAAGCTCAGAGGTGCGGAGACTGTTGAGAGGGATTGCTTCAAGCCCCAGCCTTAGCCTTTGATCGTTTAAGAGGAATTGTAACATTCTCTTTAGAGAGAAGAGAGAAGTACCTCCTGAAAATCACTTCAGTTGAAGTGATGGATCTACCTCAACATAAAAACTTATTAATGTCTTCCACCAAAGCTATCCTCGTAATGTCATGGGACATCGTACCGTCATCAAACAACGCACAAATAAGTATCGAGTACGATTTATTATAAACACATATGGCCACTGGTACCTTTTCTGTTTGTGATAGCCTTATACTAGACTTAGAATAACCTCTATCTGCGACAAGCTCATATCCATCTAGATAATAGACTAATCCATCACAACCCATCGATGTTTGTAAGGAGAGACCTCGAACTGCTTTAAGACCTAAACTTAGCCTCTGTGCGTTAAGGAGAAATTGTAACATTCTCTTAGAGAGAGGAAGAGAAGGTACCTCATGAAAATCACTTCATCTGAAGTGATGGATCTAACCTCGGCATAGAAACTTATCAATGTCTTTCCCTGACGCTTTCCGCATGCTACCATTGAATAATGTTACACCATCCTCAAACAACGCACTAACCCCACCCAATGATGACATTCCAGACTCAAGACAGATAGCCACTGGTAACTCTTCCGTATGTGACACCCGGATTCTAGACTTAGAATATCCTCTAACAGAGAAGAGATCATATCCATCTAGATAATAGAAAAAGTCATTACAGTTTACCGAGGTTTGTAAGGAGTGACCACTAACTGCGTTAAGACCTATATTTAGCCTTTGTGTGTTAAGGAGAAACTGTAACATTCTCTTCTGAGAGGAGAAGAAAGGTGGAACCAAAGAATCACTTCATGTGAAGTGATAGTATCACTTAGTCAAGAAAGAGCCTACACGCTTCATCCAAAGTTACAGGGAGTGTGTTGGTATCGGTTTCTACTACTAGTGGTATCGAATGAAGCTCCCAACAGCGATGGTACATCCATGTCGTCGTGGCGTCATCATATAACACTTTACATGTTAAGCAATGGTTAGCTGTGGATGAGTCAGTGTCTGGAAGGAACGCAATCGGCTTCCGTGGGAAGCATATCCTCCTCTCAATACCCTCAAAGATAAAGGATATCTCTGTACCTCGTAACGAAAGCTTCAAAGGTACCTCTTCATACGGTAGCAGGGTTTCGCCAGAAATACGTAGAGTATTATGAGAGATGGATTTAAGTCCTAAGCTTAGCCTTTGGTCGTTTAGGAGAAATTGTAACATTCTCTTAGAGAAAGAAGAGAATACACCTCATGAAAATCACTTCAACTGAAGTGATGTGACCCAACCTCAACACAAATACTCATCAATGTCTTCCATCGACACTCGCCTTATACCGCCATCGTATATCATGCCATCCTCAAACAACACATTAATACGGTTTGCGTATAATTCAATACATATAGCCACTGGTAGCGTTTCTGTTAGCGATGGTCGTCTGCTTGACGCAGAAGATCCTCTGTCTGAGACGAGATCATGTCCGTCTAGATAATAGGAGACCCGGTCTATCCGCATCGAGGTTTGTAATGACAAGCCAAGAACGGCTTCAAGTCCTAAGCTTAACCTTTGGTCGTTTAGGAGAAACTGTAACATTCTCTTAGAGAGAGAAGAGAATGTACCTCATGAAAATCACTTCAGATGAAGTGATGGATCGACCTCACCACATATACCTATCGATGTCTTTCGCCAAAGTTTGTAGTGTAACTCCATCTGCCATTTCACTACCATCCTCAAACAGCACGCTAATACAATTCAATCGTAATCTAGAACCCATTCGTATAGCTGCTGGTAGATTCCCTGTGTGCGACAGTCGTACATTACTCTTTTCATACCCTTTGTCTGCGACAAGATCATATCCATCTAGATAATATACTAACCCATCACAGCCCACCGATGTTTGTAAGGACGACCCAAGAATGGCCTTAAGACCTAATTTTAACCTTTGCGTGTTAAGTAGAAACTGTAGCATCTCTTCTGTGGAAGAAGAACAGAAGGATGGATATTTTAATCACTTCATGAGAAGTGAGATTTTAGGTCAGGTACTTGTTTACTGCGTCGAGGGGAGCGATCTTACTCCTTGTACCATAGTAGTCAGTCTGCTCAGATCCATCTTCAAACAGGACATTAATGTAGAAGTTACCGAGACCGATAGCTATCGGTCTTGATTGTAACTGAGACCATGAGTCTACAGTATAACTGGATCTCCTCCTCTCCCCCTTCACTAAATTATAATCAACTAACCTAGTACTCCGGCAGGGTAGGTACGTCCTCAAAGAGGTGTTAGCAATCTCATCAAGTCCTAACTTCACCCTTTCATCGTTGAGGAGGAATTGTAACATCTCTTCTATATAGAAGAAAAGGTGGATGTTTTAATCACTTCATGAGAAGTGAGATTCTAGATCAAGTACTTGACTATTGCGTCGCAGAGAGTGATCTTACTCCTTGTCATACCGCCACCCCAATGATAACCATCTTCAAACAGGACAGTAACGGAGTAGTTACCAAGGCTGACAGCTATCGGCCTCGATTGCCAATAAGACAAAGGGACTATACTATAAGACAGTCCACTACCCATCCTTACATTACAATCCACCAATCTGGTATTCCAATTACTCATTGTCGTTCTCAGTGAGCCGGTAGCAATCTCATCAAGTCCTAAACTTACCCTTTCATTGTTAAGGAGAAATTGTAGCATTCTTCTGTAAGAGAAGAATCAGGTGTCTAAGAGTTTAATCACTTCATGAGAAGTAATGTTCTACGTCAAGTACTTATCCACTGCTTTATGAAGAGTGATCTTATTCCTTATGACACCTCCAAGCCACTCAAACCCATCTTCAAACAGAACAGGAGTAGAGTATTGAGCGAGACCGATAGCTATCGGTCTCGCTCCCCAATGAGACAAGGAGTTTACGCTATAAGCATGTCGGTTATTACCTATTACCAAATTATAACCGACTAACATGATACCATAAGAGATCGTTGTCCTCAATGAGGCCTTGTCAATCTCATCTAGACCTAACTTCACCCTTTCATCGTTGAGAAGGAATTGTAGCATTCTTCTGTGAAGAAGAAACAGACGTCTGAGAGTTTAATCATTTCTCATGAAGTGAGATCTTAGATCAAGTACTTGTTTATTGCGTCACTGAGACTGATCTTATCCCTTATGATACCATCCCACTCTGATCCATCTTCAAACAGAATATCAACAGAGTAGCAATTAGAGCGGATAGCTATTGGCCTTGATTGCCAATGAGTCAATGATTTTCTTGTAGTGTTGCCAAATCGTGTACCCATCACTAAATCATAACCTATCAATGTAGCATCCCAAGATAATATCATTGTCCTTAACGATGACTTGCTAATCTCATCAAGACCTAAACTTACCCTTTCATCGTTGAGAAGGAATTGCATCATTCTTCTGTAAGAGAAGAATCGGGTGTCTGAAAGAACAATCACTTCACTCCGATCTCAATACCTGATTAGACGACGAAAGGTGTAAAAGCCTCATCCACTGTTATGGGATCGGTATCGGGATTGGTATATGGCGTGACTCCCGAGTAAAGATGTCGGCAGAGACAGTACCCCTCTGCCATTGTGGCATCTTCAAATAAAGCCGTACATGAGAAGTACAGTTCTCCATATGTCGGATCGACATCGACGTAGGCACATAATGCTATTGGTGTTTTAGAGAAGATCATGGTGCGTGAAATCTCCCCTATCTCAATATATACCGACGATCCTTGTATTTGACATTCCGCCACGTCCTCTTCGTTATGTAAGAGAACCCGTGCGGATGTCCGAAGACAATTGTCCTGGAGTGCTTCTAACCCCAGCCACGTCCGTTGTTCGTTAAGGAGAAATTGTAACATTCTTCTGTATTAGAAGAATCCGACGTCTGAGAGTACAATCACTTCACTCTACCTCATCAGACAAGGAAAATATCACAAGCAGTATCCACTGTTATAGAATCATCATCGGTGTTAGTATATGGTCCACCCCCCGAATAAAGATTACGATAGAGACAATGCTTTGTCCTCATCGAAGAGTCTTCAAATAACACCGTACATGAGAAGAGTTCGTAAGGATCCCAGTCACCAGTCCAGCCGTCACCATCATCATCACCTTCATCCGATGAGATATCAATATACAATGCGATTGGTATCTTAGGGAAGGTTATCGCATGTGAAACCCTCCCTATGTCGATACGTATCGACGATCCCTGTATACAATATTCCGCCACGTCTTCTTCATTAGGCAGTAGAGTACGCTCTGATGTCCGGAGAGAGTTGTGAGTGATCGCTTCTAACCCCAGCCACTTCATTTGCTCGTTTAACAGAAACTGTAACATTAGCTTCTAACGAAAGAAGAATGTACCTTGTGACAAATCACTTTAATATCAGGTCAGAGACGTCTCCTCTCATCTTTTGATTTCTCTTCAAACCTTAATCCCTCACCTTCAACTTATGAAGGTCTTCGTTAAAACCCACTCTTGGAAGAAGTTTGAAGACAGCTCCGACGAGCCCGAACAGGGCTACTACGTGGAAGCCTATGGCCACAACCAAGCTTCTGAACCCTGTCTTATTCGCATCAATGATTACAACCCTCACTTCTACGCTGAACTACCTGACCGTGTCTGGAGAAAGAGTGATATTGAACTCATTGAGGAGCATCTCAAGAGTCGTCTGGGTGGTCATGCTCCAGTCAAGTGTATCTTGGTGAATCGCAAGAAGCTCTTCTTCTTTCGAGACAAAAAGACCTATCCTCTACTGCTCTTGGCTTTCAAGAATGAGGACGCCCTTCGCCACTGTAGTAACATGATCAAGAAGCCCATTGCTCCTAATGGGCTACCCCGGATTCAGCTCACGCCCCGAGAGGCTGATGTGGGACAAGTCAAGAAGCTCTGTGCCATGCGAAAGATCGCTTACGTGGGTTGGTTGGAATGTGAGGCGGTTGAGCTACCCATTGGACATGAAGATCGCATCTCATCGGATAATGGGTTTACCCATGAGTATGTTGTAAGCTGGAGGACACTCGCACCTGTACCAGAGGCAGTCTGTTCGTTATGGGCGGTGTATCCTACTATCATGAGCTGGGATATTGAGGTGTTGTCCTATAACCCCAAGGTCTTTCCGTCGGCTATGAGAGTCAGAGACGAGAGCTTCATGATTGGGGTGACATTCAAGCGATTAGGTCAAACCACTGGTATCAGGCATATCATCTTAGTCTTTGGACCACATGACGAGCTACCCGACACAGAGGTACGAAGGTATGACAGTGAGCTAGCCGTGATATTTGCCTTCTGTGATCTCATCAACGAGCTAAACCCTGACATTCTCCTGACATACAACGGACTCACCTTTGACTTCAAGTATCTTAATCGTCGTCTCCTCAACATCCTTGAGGCCTGGAAGCCATGTGGTCGGATTGCGGGTCGAAAGCCTGAGCTTGTCTCACTTGAGTGGAAGTCGAATGCCTATGGTATCCAGGAAATCGTCTATGCTGCCATGGATGGTCGTATCTCCGTTGATATGTTCCCCATCATTCAACGAGACTTCAAGCTTGACAAGTACACCCTTGACTTCTGCTCCTTTTACTTTCTTAAGAAGAATAAGGCTCCTGTCTCACCAGAGGATATCTTTCGGTACTATAAGATCGCCCAAGGCTATAGCTTTCCTGAGATAGCAGAGGCCTGTCGAGGTTCTACTACCTTTCCCTTTCTCTTGGAGTTTCGGCTTCACACTGACAAGGCCATTCAAGAGGTCATTGTGGCTTATGAAACCCATCGAGGGACAGAGGCAGTCGTGGAAGCGGTGTTAAGCATCTATCGAAAGTACCAGCCTACGGTCATGGCAGTCATCGGACACTACTGCGTGATTGATACAGTCAGACCTATCGAGTTGTTTGAGAAGCTTAATACCTGGGTTGGTTTGAGTGAGTTAGCTCAGATTGTCAAGGTTCAGTTAATGGATACCTTTACTCGAGGCCAACAGATCCGTGTCTTCTCACAACTCTATGACTACATCTATGAGGAAGGCTACTACATTGACTCCAGACTCCCTACTAACCTACCGTTTGTCGGAGGTTATGTCCACAAGCCGATTCCTGGTCTTTACCGAGACGTTGTCTCCTTTGACTTTGCTTCTTTATACCCTAGTATCATTCTAGCCTACAACATCTGCTATACTACCTTTGTTCCAGAAGGAAGTAATGTCCCCGATGAGATGTGTAATGTCATTGAGTGGGAGGAAGAGGGTGGTGAAGAGGCTTCGGCTCCAGGAGAAGAGGCTGGTGAGGCTGGTGGTGCTGAACTGGAGGTGGATGAAGAGGGTAATGCTATCCCCAAGATGACGACCAAGCGTAAGTACCGCTTTCGTTTCATCAAGGCTGACATTCACATGGGTATCTTTCCTAAGTTCTTACAGCAACTCTTGACCAAGCGACGTGCTACTCGTGATATTATGGAGAACGAGGTAGAGTATTCCTTTAACTGGAACATCTTGAACGCTCGTCAGGGTGCCTTGAAGGTCTCAGCTAACAGTGGATATGGTTTCTTGGGAGTGAGAAAGTCCAAGCTACCTTTACTGGAGGCTGCCTTGTGTGTTACTGCCATGGGAAGAATGAACATCCACAAGATTATGGATGCTGTGATAGCCGAAGGAGGACACCAAGTGTATGGCGACTCGGTGTCGGCGGATACACCTATTCTCATCCGCTGTAATGGAGAGATTGGCTACCACCAAATCTCCGACATTGCCAACTTCAAGAGTCTCTTTGATGAGAATAGTCTTGAGAAGCAAGTGATCGGATTTGACGGGGTGGTTGAGGTGTGGTCTGATAAGGGTTGGACGCCTATCAAGCGAGTGATTAGACATCGAGTAGAGAAGCAGATGTACCGCATCCTAACACCCACTGGAGTGGTTGATGTGACTGAGGATCACTCGTTGCTAGACCTTGATGGTAATGAGATTAGACCTAGAGATGTAGTGATTGGGACTATGCTTCTCCACCACAATCTACCTGTTCTGGAGTGTGTCGAAGGAGAGCTGACTGAAGGTGAGGCTTATGAGTTGGGCGTGCTATACTCACAGACTGCGGGTATGACTATGCCATCGAGTGTGCTAAGCTCTCCTGTCAAAGTTAAGCAGGCTTTCATTGATGGTTACGGTCACACAGGGAGCTTTATTCAGACCGGCGATGTTAGTGAGAAGCTTAAACTAGCTTCCCTATACTTACTCCATAAGTCGGTGAGAGGTTCGGAGTCTAACCCTCACGCCATCAAGAAGATCATCCCTCTCCCCCACAAAGAGCAATGGGTCTATGACCTTGAAACCGAGAACCACCACTTCAGTGCGGGCATCGGTGAGATGGTCGTCCACAACACGGACAGTGCCATGATCCACTTCTCCAACGTCACCAGGGAGAACTTATACGCCTATGGTAGAGAAATGGCTCGTAAGCTCTCACTCGACCTTCCAAAACCTATGAAGATTGAGTTTGAGCGAGCCTATGCCAGCTTCTTTAGTGTCTCAGCCAAACGCTATGCCTGCGTGGTTCTTCAAGAGAACGGAATCCCTCAACCAAACGAGGACAAGCTCTACAAGCGAGGTATTATCCTGGCCAGACGTGATAACTGTGTCTTACTCAGAGAGCTGTATAAGGCGGTCTTGCTGTGTATTGTCTATGAGAGAGGTGCGGAACAGGCTCTTGACCAGCTCATGTACTACACTAACCTCCTCATGAGTGGCTCGGTTCCGTTAGCTAAGCTCATCATCATCAAGAGCATTGCTGCCTCTTACAAGAGTGAGTCAAACGTGATGGCTGTCTTTGGTAGAAGACTCAAGGCTATGGGTAAGAACGTCCAAGGCGGAGACAGGTTAGAGTATCTCTACTGTGAAGCTGAAGAGAAGCTACAAGGCTATAAGTTGGCACTACCTGAGATGGTCATTACTGAGCCTGAGAAGTATAAGTTGGATAGACCCTACTACTTTGAGAAGGCCTTCATCAAGCCGGTTCAACAGCTGTTGGAGATTGGCTTTAACTTCAAGAAAGGGTATATGAAGGAGATCCATAAGTGTATCCTGAAGAAGCAGGCGATGTGTCGGCAGATTGCGGAGATGGGGGAGGAGGCGAGGAGGAAGGTAGAGGCTGGAAGGGTGAAGTTGAAGATCATTAGAAGGTAAAGGTGGATAGATACATCTCTGATTGAGATGTATTCGAAGTGATTGACGTTTTTCATCCCTATGAAGATGGTATCAAGATGCTACAATATCTTGTAGATGGTATTCTGCCTGGTTTTGGTCTTCCAAAGGTTCGGACAGCCACGTCTAATGGATGGAGATGGGATGTGGTCAAGTTACAGCTGTATTACTATACACACCAGGTGATCTTACCTCCTGGAGTGAATAATAGATCGGTGATATCTGTTAGGTGGAACGAAGATAGTCCAGTAGTATTACTGGATAATTACATGGAGTATTTAGACTTTTACTTTGATTACAGGAAGAATGGTACGAGGTGTGAGAACCTTGAGTTATACCTGACTGAGTAAGGTGAATAGATACATTTCTAATTGAGAGGTTATGATTTACAAACTCCTTTTCTATAAAGCCAAACACACCAATGCTACAATATCTTATAGACGGTATTCTACCTAGCTTTGGACTTCCAAAAGCTCGGACGTCCACATCTGATGGATGGAGATGGGACGTGCCCAAGTTACAGTTGTACGGTAATACAGCATGGGTAACTATACCTTCTGACGTGAATAGTATGTCAGTGATAGCTATTAGATCTGGCAGTGGTGGTATTCCTTGGATATTACTTGACGATCATACGGAGCACTGGGTCTTCTATACACTGAAAGATACTGGTACGAAATGTGAGAACATTGATTTATACCTGACCGAGTAAGGTAGATACATCTCACTTTCAGAGATGTATTTAAAGATTCTGAGTTACAAACTCCTTCCCTTTGAAGATGGTACCAAGATGCTACAATATCTTATAGACGGTATTCTCCCTGGGTTTGGGCTTCCAAAGGCTCTGACATTCACATGTGACGGGTGGACACTTGACGTAACCACGTTACGACTGTATTATCGTACAATCTGGGTGACCACACCTGATAGTAGATCAGTGGTGGCTATTAGGTGTATTAGAGGTAATCCTGTAGTATTACTAGATGATTACATGGAGCACTCAGTCTTCTGTCCAGAGGAGAATACTGGCATGAAGTGTGAGAACCTTCAGTTATACCTGACTGACTGAGTAAGTCTTATTACTATTCTCATAATAGATATGAGAATACAAGTTATGAAAGATACAGACCGATCTTATCCCAAGCAGTCACATGTGTGGTAAACCGATAACAATAGAGATACTCAGTACATTGATCAGTCAAGATCCATGTCTGTTTATTATCATCTTGTCTAAGAGCCATCAACTCATCTTCTTCATATAGAGGGACAATTTGGTACCACGTCTTCGTTAGAGTATTGCCACTACTAATACCCCAATTTCCGATGGTGACTCTTCTCTTAGGTAAGAGATAGCCTGGGAGATACTCATCGATGAGAAACTGTAGCATGGTGTTAATCTTTTCTGACATGACGTCAGAAAATAAGGGAATACAATTAGAGGTGAAGTTATAACTCCCTCTCACATAAGATAGAGGCTCAACTTATCCAGAGCGTTCACGGTTGTACTAGCTTCGTAACTATACAGGTACTCTGTACCCTTATCGGTCAAGATATAGAGTAAATGGTTTTCATCGACTCTAATAGCAGTTAGCCCATTGAGTCGATGAGAGTTGACATTTGCTCCATACCCATCCATCACTACGGCGTCGCCGTCAATATGCCAATAACCGGCTGAGACTCGTCTCTTATCAAGCCCATACCCTGTCAGATACTCGTCAAGGAGAAATTGTAGCATGAGGTGCTAAGAACACTAGATACAGTTTACTTGTTTCAATATTCTCATACTATAAATGAGAAATCAAGGTAAGACTTCCCCTCTTACACGAGATAGAGGCTCAACTTATCCAGAGCGTTCACGGTTGTGCTATTTTCATAACAATACTTATACTCTGTACCCCTGTCGGTCAAGACACAGAGCACCCGAAACGCATTGGCTCTAATGGCAATTATTCCCTCGACTCTATGAAACCTGTCTTCTAAACCACACTGTATCGAACTATCACAAAAGTACCAACCGGCATCAGAGACTCGTCTCTTAGGCAGACCATAACCCGTCAATGAGAAATTGTAACATAGCGTTATCTGACATCAGGTCAGAAAATAAGAGAAGACAGTTCGTACTGCTCAATGAGATACAGACTCAGAGCGTTCACGGTTGTACTATCTTCATACCGATACATATATTCTATACCCTCATCCGTTAAGATACGGAGTAAATGAACTTTATCAACTCTAATGGCAATGGCGTCAGTCACCATTATGGGTCTGTGGAATCTACAAGCCATTGCCACCGATGTACCAATTATCGGCGGAGATTTTCCTCTTAGGCAACCCATACCCTGGCAGATACTCATCGAGCAGAAATTGTAGCATAGTGTTTTCTGACATGATGTCCGTCATCAAGAGAAAAAAAGAAAGACAGTTCTTACTGCTCAATGAGGTAGAGATGAAGCTTATCCCAGACACACTGAGAGTTAAAGTTAAAACTACCCCTGCCATAACCAGCTAAATCTTCTTTACAGTCGGGATAAAGAATAAGAGTAAAACCAGATTCATCTACCCTAAGAGCATACAACAATTCTACTGTTATGATATATTTACTGTTTGTTACAGTGCTACCTAACAGCAACATGCCATCTTCGATTTCCCAATTCCCGACAGAGGTTCTTCTCTTGGGAAGTTTATACTCTAAGAGATACTCGTCAATAAGAAATTGTAACATGGTGTTACCACTCGAACGATCAAAGAGACTTATCTATCAACTGATTCTTACACTCCCATCCATCACTCAGGTAACTCACTACAATGCTCTTCTCTTTCAACCACAGGTCTCATACCATATTCCCTTCACCACCCTCTCCTCCCACCTCTACTCTCGTCTTTAATAACCTCAACATTACAGTCCCTACCTCTCTACTAAATAGAGAGTATCGCTTACAGCCCATCTCTCATCAACACTTAGTAGCAAGTCGAGTCAGCCTTGAACGAGCCATCCAACTCTTTCTCATCTCACCTGAAGACGAGAAGGTGGGAAACTATCGATTCTTCTGTCAAGACGTGGCACGGCTATACAACGAACATGATCCTCGGGTCACACTTGTCAAGTCTTTTTGATTCATTCGATCTATCTACTGGAAACAGTCACACAATGCCGACTCTTATCTTCACTCAATACGACAAAGAGATTAGAGTACCAGTCTATCCGGCCTGTGTCGAGGATCGAGGCTCTTTCATGAAGGGTATTACCGCAGATGAGCGTCTCATCCTCCTTGAGGATATCGAGGAGTCCATCGACGCTTACCTCCTAGTCCCGGAAAACGATGATGGGTCTGAAGAGTTTAGCTATGATGTGATGCTGTTGTATCATTTGGGAGATTCAAGGGTAACTTTGATAGATTAGGAGCCTTTCAACATGATCATGTTGAAATAAAAAGTGACTGAAAATCTGCCTTCTACGTAGGGGTGACAATAAGCCTGTGTAAAAGATGCGTTCCCTGATGACTCCTCTCATCTTCACCTACAACAACCGTGTAATGCGACTCTACGCCTCGAGTAGTGACTTACAGAATCGAGGTCATTACTTCCAAGCTATGGATCCGTGGCATGTGTCGGAGTTTGCCGAAGTGGTAGAGGATGCTATCAGTCGCTACATGAGAGGTGGCGTTGGCCAGAACAATCAAGAGGGAATGACAAACTTCTGTCATGATGTGGCACTACTCTACCACTTGAGAGATCCTCGGGTGACACTGGCCTAAGTGCTGTGACAAACTTCAACACTACGTGTTGAAATCTATTAATCATCATCTTCTACCTCATCCTCTGTCTCAAGATCAGGGGCTGCCAAATACGTATCTAGTATCGTCTGTGCTACAGGGATTTCTTCAACTGGTATCCATAGAAACATAGATCTATCATTTATCCAAGTAAGACATCTCCATTTATCCGAGTCAACTTCATGTCGAAATGTCATGTCCCTGTAAGAGATGTACTCAATATTGAAGACTGAGGAGTTACTAGCTTCTCTCATAAAGAGGTAGGCGTCTCTTATTCTAAGGGAGACTGACCGTGGATTTACTTCAGCTATAAAAAGAGAAGTATAACTCTCTGGATAGTTAAGTGAGAACCACTGTTCAAATCTACTTAGACCCATAGTAAGAACTTTGTTAGTGATTTCTTCAGCATGGTAATCGTTGGCTATGACTTCAACCAGCAATGCTCGATTGATAACCTTTGAAGCAAGATCGTCCATTTTAGGGGTGTAAATAATACATTACAGTTGTAATGTAGGTTTAGATGAGATAGAGATGGAGGTTCTTACAAGGTACAGTGCTAATAGAGGGAAAGTATATCAGTGACTCTTTGAGACTATTATACAAAGCATAGAGCGACCCGGAAGAGTTCATCCTGATGGCAATGACATCCGTTCTCGTGATAAACGTAGGATGACCTTTATCTAATATACTATGTGTAATAGGATCGATAGTTAGTCCATCACAAGAAGTCAGTCGCTTAGGTAGCGACTGACCTGGAAGATGTTCGTCAACTAAGAATTGTAGCATGGTTCGGTGACTTCACAGTCACAGAAAATAAAGAGAGTCACTTTCGACTAATATCTCAGATGAGATAGAGAAGAACGGCGTCTTCACATGAGATTTCAGGCCTATCCATATAACAGACAGCAATGAAATGGGTGCGGTCATCGCCCAAAGCATAGATCAAACCGTCGGCAATTCGAAGGGATATCATCCCTGGTTCTGAAGCTAGCATACCACCGGTACCATAGGGAATACAAGTTCTAATCGTCGAACGTGAACTGTCAAGCTTCCAAACACCGGCAACCTTGTTAGTCATGGGAAGCTGAAAGCCTGTAAAGTAGTCGTCAATTAAATACTGTAACATGACGGGTGAAGAGAGAACTCTGAAATCGAACGAGAGACAGTTTTTATTTCAGGAGATAATCACCCACAAGCTCCACCTTAGATCTTGATGGAAGATATTCTCCTAAGCCAAAGATATATTCCCTTCCATTCTCTAGTAAGCATACTAGCAACTGTTCTTCTTTACCAATCCTCAAAGCTATGACAGTCTCATAGACGGTATTTAGCAGGGTGTAATGAGGTCGGCCGAAACAATATATCATAACAGCGTTTGGTTCGGATACGAGAGTCCAAGTTGCCTGATAAATCTCGCATGAAACGGTCTTACTCAGACAGGGCAATCCATAGCCTGGTATGTAGTCTCCTAAAAGGAATTGTAACATAGCTACTGTTCTCTTCCGAGAGTGAAGAAAAGAGGAAATCACTTTAACCTTCTCTTGTAGTCAAGAGAAGTTATTCATATGAGATATAGACTAGGGTCAGTTAGTCTCTCTTCACACCCAAGGAGGTTAAAGCTCGCACTCTCCATTCCATTCTCTAACAAACAATATACGCAACCATTATACATTCTAACAGCAACTCCTTTATGAGAGGTAAGCAACCGAAAACTTCTATTACTCGGTTGATAGTTAATAGACCAACCTGACAGAGTTAGACTCATAATACTGGATTGTCTGAACCCATTTGAGGAAAAGTGGATCCGAAGTCTCTTTCTTGGTAAGCCATATCCACCCAACAAATCATCTGTTAAAAACTGTAGCATGAAGGTGATGAAGTCACCTCTGAAAAGAAAGAGAGACAATTTAGTTTCACTTGACACTCAAGTGAAAGGTTATTTTACATGAGATACAGACTAGGGTCAGCTAAACTCTCTACACACTCACGACCTTCATAGATTAAACAGTCCATTCCATTCTCTAAGAGGCAATATGGGATACCAATCCGTTCTCTAATAGCTACAGCTTTATGAGAGGTAGACAACCTAAAACTTCTATTACTCGGTTGATAGTTGATAGACCAACCTGATCGAGTCAGACGCCATGATTGTCCGTGTCGATAGAGAGAGGGTATCTCTAGTCTCTTGAGTGGTAAGCGATAGCCACCTAACAAATCATTGGTCAAAAATTGTAGCATGATGGGTGATGAAGTCACCCGAGAAAAGAAAGAGAGACAGTTTTAGTTCGCTGGAGCTATGGATCTACGAAGCTGTGGAACTCTTGAGATACATGTCAAGGTCGGTCATTGATACCATACCTCGTGATCCAATACCAATCACATACTCTCCTCCATTCTCTAAAGCCACGACTGGGCTATCTTTGTCATCTCTTATAGCTATTACTTTTTGGGCATAGTATGTCGCCCCGTAGTTGTGGTTTAAATAGTCAACATGCCATTTACAAGCATAGAGTCGTAGTTCCAACCTTAACATCGGTAGGCCACAACCTGGTAAATGATCGCCTACTAGATATTGTAGCATCCTGTAGGAGAGTGAAGTAGTCTCTTTTGTAACAGATCAAAAGAGACTATGAAGAGTAGTAGAACTTAGAGTTCTCAGGTTCATAACTTGAGAGTATAAATAGTTTCGGTAAGTACTCAGACCCATCCTCCAGAAGACAGATGGGAGTTCCATACCAGATTCTGACAGCTACCATATTACTATGACATATATTTGCTATATGCTGTTGAAGTGCCTCTAATAGTTGAAAAGAGAGTAGAGTGGTTCCTGGTCGGATTGACCAGATACTCCCTTGTAATGTTCCCCAAGAGTAGGTGTCGGTGGCTGAAGTGGTGAGTGAAGGAAGGTTGTAGTGAGGGAGAAAGTCGTTGAGGAGGAATTGGAGCATTTAAACCTTTTTCATACCTTCTAACAAGAGTCACTCTCTACTTCATCAACGTCAGAACTTAAGCTATGAATCGCTCTGGGAAAGATGACAACCTCAACTCCATCGTGATATGACTCTTCTTCCCCTCACATGAAACTTTCAATCCAGAAGGTAGATCTCTCACTCTTCCTTCCTAGCCTTCGACTCATCGCATCATACTCCTCACCCGTCTCAAGTAGAACCCTTAAGCCCTCGCCAAAGGCCACAGGTCTCGACTCATAACTATACATGTACTCACCATCTAATAAAATAGAGGTGAGACACATTGACCACAATCCGCACCTCTTTCTTAGAGATGGTAGGTTAAGGCCTGGGAGGAAGTCATTGAGAAGAAACTGGAGCATACTTGGTGATGGATTCTTATGTCTTAATAAGGATTACGGAGAACTCAATGAAGATAGAGATGGATTTGTGAGTGGGGTAGTTGTCCTAGAGGCTCTATAAGCCTAAATACGGTGAAGGAGTATTCTTCACCTGTTTCCAATAGTACCCTTAATGACGTATAGAGACGTCCCAGACATCTCAGAGCTATGGGTTGTGCGGTGAACGAGATATCGCCTCTATGGGTGAAGCTCACAACGCCATCTTTGATTGACATGTGCTCCCAATCATACATCATCGTCTTTCTGGGAGAAGGTAGGTTGTAACCCGGAAGGTGATCGTTGATGAGAAACTGTAACATCACTTCTCATGAAGAGAGGGAATTAAAAGAAGACCAGTATTTCTTGTTTGGTGAACAAGAATTAGTTAATGTATTCTATTGTCGTAAGAGGTAGTTGTGACGCTGATCTACCCCGTCATTAGACCTGAAATAGAAAATCTCAGTACCATCTTCGTACAAAACTTTAACACATCCATAATAAGGTATAAGTGCTACGGCTCTTATGCCATCTACAATCCTAGATGTACTACGACCTATCACGAGTCCGTCTTCGTCGATGTATATTATCCTCTCACCATGGTAGTAGGACACTTTTGTCCTAAGAGAGGGTAGACCATAACCCTGAAGATGATCGTTGATAAGGAACTGTAGCATCGGTGATCATGAAAAGAGAGAATTAGAAGAAGACCAGTATTTCTTGTCTGGTGAACAAGAAAATGTATTCTTTACACTAAGAGGTAGGTGTGACGCTGAGCTACTCCCTCCTTGTTAGTGCTCCCATAGAAACTATCACTCCCATCTTCACATAGAACTTCAAGACAGCCATAAAGTAGTCTTAGTGCTACGGCTGGTGAGAAGGGTTCATTTCTAGGGCTATAATAATTTGGTATGATTCCATCTTCCCCGATGTACACTTCGCCATAGCAACGAGTTAGTCTTCTCCTAAGAGAAGGAAGATCATACCCTTGAAGATGATCGTTGAGAAGGAACTGTAACATTTCTTTATGCCAAAGGAGGGAATTAGAAGAAGACCAGTATTTCTTGTTTGATAAACAAGAAGTAGTTAAGACCTTCTATTGTCGTACGAGGTACTCGTGACGATGATCTACCCCGTGGTCAGTCTTCCAATAGAACCTCTCAGTCCCGTCTTCATATAGAACTTTAACGCATCCATAATAAGATCTAAGTGCTACGGCTCGTGTAAAGCTTTCGAGGTTATGTGTAAGAGTAAGACCTAAAACGATCCCATTTTTGTCGATGTAGATTTTCATCTCGTCATCATAGTAATATGACACTTGAGTCCTAAGTAAAGGGAGATCATAACCCCGAAGATGATCGCCGACGAGAAATTGTAGCATTCCTTTGTGGGAAAAAGGAAGAATTAATAGAAGACCAGTATTTCTTGTCTGATGAACAAGAAATGTATTCTTTACACTAAGAGGTAGTTGTAACGCTGATCTACTCCCTCCTTGTTATGAATCCCATAGAAACTACAACTCCCATCTTCATACAGAACTTCAGTACAGCCATGAAACTTTCTTAGTGCTACGGCTAGTGGGAAAGTTTCACTTCTAGGTCTATAGTAATTTGTCACTGTCCCATCTTCATTAATATACACTTCGCCATAGGTGTAGGTTATCACTTTTGTCCTAAGAGAAGGTAGGCCATAACCCTGAAGATGATCGCCGACGAGGAATTGTAGCATTCCTTTGTGGAAAAAAAAGAAGAATTAACAGAAGACCAGTATTTCTTGTCTGATAAACAAGAATTAGTCAATGTATTTGTAACTCCGAGCTACACCCTCCTTGTTAGTCTTAAACGTAGGATTCCAAGTGTTCTGATAGCACCTCTCAGTTCCATCTTCATACAGCACTTCAACGCAGTCAAAGCCCATACTCAGTGCTATGACTCGTGTATAGTCTTCATGAATAACACTATACCCTACCACGATTCCATCTTCATACAACACGTCAGTATCATCATATCGCATGGTGTAACGCCATGTAGGGTCTCGAGGAAGGCCTAGATACTCTACCGTGAATCCGTATACATTGATGTGCGATGATGACTTTCGACCAAATGACTTCGTTCTAATAGAAGGTAGTTCATAACCCTGAAGATGATCGCTGACGAGGAATTGTAGCATCTCTTTCTCATGAAAGAGAGAACTAAAAGAAGACCAGTATTTCTTGTCTGATAAACAAGAAGTAGTTAATGTATCCCTTTCATTAAGATGTAGTTATAACGCTGACCTACTCCTCCCCTAGATATAATCCCAGGGCTTCCATAGAAGCTCTCGGTTCCATCTTCATACAGTATTTCAACGTGACCACAAAACATTCTGACTGCTATGGCTCGTGACAGCCCTTCATGATCAACTCCAAGAGAACCTATCACGACTCCGTCTTCATCGATTGACACTTTCTTCTTTTGATAGCGTTTCAATCTTCTTCTAATCGAAGGTAGACCATAACCCTGGAAATGGTCTCCCACCAGAAACTGTAGCATTCTCTTCTCATGTGACATGAGAAACTTACACAAATCCATTAGTTCTTGAGATACGAACCGATATCTGTGAAATCCACCAATCCGATCACTGGAAACCCCCAATATCGCATTTCATCTTGATAGGAAGGTATCACATAAGCCATTCTATTTTCTAGTATAACATAACCGTCATGTTTGATAAACTTGAAAGCTACGGGATGAGACCCAAAACTATGAATCGTGTGACCTGTACCTACGCTATAACGATCCCTAATCTCCCATCGCTGACGACGACAGATGACACTGGTTCTAAGAGCTGGAAGACCATAACCTGCCAAGTAATCGTTAAGTAGAAACTGTAACATTTAACTACCAACCTCCCTAAGAGGTTAACTTATTCATTTTACATTACCTTAGTAATGTAAAGCTATACTGTTCGAGCCTGCTGTAGCTGTAATTCACCTCCCATCCAAGTCAGAGTAAACATTCGACCAGAGACTAAACAGGTGAGGTCGGTCATAATCTCCACCTTCTTGACTCCTGGGCTATGACACTTATAACACTCTTTATTGTAAAGATCCACCCAATACACCCAACCTCCACTACTCACCACCACCACATTCTTTCTACTTAGCATAACACTGAGGGGATAGCTATCAAGCTCATGTGTCACCCAACCACAAACTATCTTATAGATCCCATCTAAGGTTCCATACAGGTAGACTCCATCAGATACCCATGAAAACATGGAAATGGATATAGGGGCTGAACCACCCGTGGAGTAGAGACGATTATCCATTGTTACAATCAAGTTATAGAAGCAGTGAGGGTAAATGCCTCTGATACCCTCTGGGAAATGGAGCGATGTATCCCTGATGTAGACAGTGCCATCCTCGGTGGAAAAGACGACGTTGCTAGTACCGTCCTCTTTTAGGTACACGACGTTATGACATAATACTTTAGGACAGGTCTTAATAGCCCCTTTCATTAGCACTTGTACCAGAGACAAGGTACCGTCACAGTCAAGAGTGTATTTGTTAGCGTAGATGGCGTTGCCTTGTGTCATGCGTTTTGTGAGAGTGATAGGAGATCGACGGTCGGGTGTGGGAATGGGATTGAAGAGAGGGTTGAGTCCTTGGAAGATGGGGTTGAGCCAGCCGATGTGGCTGGGTTCGAGGTACTGTAACATCTTTAGGTGAGGATTCTCGAGGGAGAAAAGGGACTCATTCTTTCTATTAGGGTAATAGAAGCTACTCAACATACTGAGAGAAGTCGGTCAGATACACCTCTTTGTCATTACTCATGTAAAAGAAACGACGCTCTCTGAGGTTATCACACAGCACATATAATCTCCCACAGTACATTCTAATGGCAACGAACCTATATCTTTGACTTCGACTCGCTTCAAGTTCTACTGGTATATTGTAACTGGTTATCGTCACTGTAGAAGTCGTAACCTCTAATCTAAAACCTTGAGCTTCTACGTTAGTATGGATTGTAACTAAGTACAATCTGGTTCAAGCCATGACTCGAGCCTTCCGTAATCTGGGCATTACGGTTGTTACTACTATGAGTAGTGACAGCTGAGCTGGCAACCGTAAGATCCTTCTTGGGTTTGCGAGGTGGTGACCACTGCCCTCGCTGTAAGTACACTGGACGCCCGTTACCATCCAACTCCGACCGTGTCACCATTGCGATATTAATCGCCCCGTCCTCAACACCACCATAGCCTCCCATTACATAGAACCAAGTCGGTCTGACGGGGGGTACCGGCGAGTCATTATCACGTCGGCTGGTATTATTACTATCTAATTCCCGGGTGACAAACTTGAATTTAGTTCCAAATTACTTACTCTAAAGTAAGATGGAGAATTACAAAACCACGACGACGAGTTTGGAGTCGATCGTGCGATCACCGGATCAGATACCCAAGATTGCCGATATTGTCATTCTCACCAACAAGTTAGTAACCAGGGCGTTACTGTTCCTCAAGATCCTACTCATTGATGTCGATGTCACGGTGGATCGGGTCTTAGTGGATTTGGCTATCAAGAGGGTTGGATACCGCTCTGTTAATAGGAAGTTTGGAGTGAACCAAGGTCTGTGGGATATAATAACACACTGTTACTTCACCCATTTTGTCCCACTGTTACCTCCCAATGATAACCCACTACCGCTTCTCAACTTGAAGATGATCACGGGTTACGCTGCCGATCGGATCGTCACGGACTACAACACCAACATCCAGCAACAGTATCCACAGTACGTACAGGATCTTGTCGACCGTTACTACTCCAAGTGGTTATTACTCAAAGATCCAACTACGGATCGGGCGAAGTTGAAAGAGTTCTTGACGCAGATAGGAAAGGATGTTCTTCGAGTTGAGAAGTGGAAGTCCAAACCCATCTACCACGACGACATTCACTATCTTCAACAGTATTGTCTACCAGCAGGTGGGATTCTGAAGTACGATCTTCCGAAAGGTAAGACGGTACACTGCTACAAGTACGACATCAAGGTTCGCCCCGACGCTTACTTTAAGGTCATGAAGTTCATCACCCAGCAGTGTAGCCAAGATCCAGACTATCGACTACGGAATTGTGTCCCATTGCGGTTGTCGCTAATCCCGAAGTATATCCGCTTTGACACCACAGCGATCGTCGATCTGTTACTTCCTTTGGAAGTTCGCACCACTCTTACTGGCATGACCGTTAAGAAAAAGCGAGAAGCCGTCTGGTCGACCCTGTTTTGTACTGACAATAAGGTCTTCCGAAAGACGGGTCACCAGTTTGATTGGCAAATAGAAACGGATGGTGTAGGTGCTTCGATTATCTTCAAGAAGAATGGCGGGCAACAAGCTTCAACTGCCGTCGCTCTTCCAATACCAGATAAGTATGGTAAACTGGAAGAACCGTATGTCGATAAGCTCCTTCCTCCCGCTAAAGCAGTCCTTGCCAGGAAGACGGTAGTCGGTAACGACCCAGGGATGAGCGATCTCCTATCCTTCGTCTCAGAGCGTTCCACCAGTCAGAACCCACAACAGCTTCGGTACACTCAGAACCAACGACGACAGGAAACCAAGACCCGCAAGTACGCCGATATCTTCCTGCGAGAGAAGAATGCGAAGGTAATTGACGGACTGACAGTGACTGAATGGGAGACACGTCTCAGCATCTGTACGTTGAGGGGTCACAAGGACATGACTCTTTCATCGTATAAGCTGTATTTGAAGGAGAAGTTACTACTCAACAGTAAGCTGGGTTCCTTCTATGAAGATTTCATCTACCGCAAATTACGGTTCAATACTCACGTGAACACGCAACGAAGCGAGCAGAACTTGGTTAACAGGTTCAAGAAGAAGTTTGGTACGCCCGAGCAGGTGGTCATTGGTTACGGTGACTGGAGTGAATCGCACCACCGGAAATACCACGAGCCAGTGAAGGGAGTTGGCTTTCGGAAGCTGTTTCGTCGTGCGGGTTACGAGGTAGTACTGGTGGATGAATATCGTACCAGTCATTACTGTTCTTGCTGTAAGTTACCGACAGCCTACTGCCGGGAGGAAAAGTCGCCACCCGGAAGTACGTCGAAGGTGGGTTGGGGTCATAAAGTTCATGGTCTTCTCAGGTGCGAAACTTGTATGAAGAGATGGAATCGTGACATCAACGGGGCGATTAATATCGCAATGGTGACACGGTCGGAGTTGGATGGCAACGGGCGTCCAGTGTATTTACAGCGAGGACAGTGGTCACCACCTCGCAAACCCAAGAAGCATCTTACGGTTGCCAGCTCAGCTGACACTACTCATAGTAGTAACAACCGTAATGCCCAGATTACGGAAGGTTCAAGACATGACTTGTCATGGCTCATTGATCCAGATTGTGCTTAGTTACAATCCATACTAACCGTAGATCGAAGCCTGGCAGATATTCCTCGATAAGAAACTGGAACATCTTTAGTGGCTAAAAGCTTGAGGGAAAAGAAAATCACTCATTCTATTAAGGTATAATAGAATGCTAGTCAATGTATCGATGGAAGTCCACCAGATACTCATTGGTTACTTCACTGTTGATAGGTCGGTATTCTTCACGAGTCTCTCGTAAAACTAAGAACCTACCTTTCGTTTCTCTTATTGCGACGATTCCTGGTATTTGATCGAAATTACTAGGGAGAAATGGATCAACGCCCTCAGTGCGTAGCCACAAAGTTGAAGTCGCTACATCCAGCAACCAGTTCGACAATTCTACTCTTCTCGCAGGAAGAGAGTATCCTGGCAGATATTCCTCGATAAGATACTGTAGCATTTTCAGTGAAACCTGAAGTCGTACCTGTAAATCATTCTTTTCCACAACTCATTGTGGAAACACTCCTCGTACCTTACGTAGACACTCACCAAATCAACACCGGCTCAATCAACCTCTCATACAACCCCGGTCTCTCCTTCTCAACTCCCATCACTCCAACCACAGTCTCAGCCACAGTCTCAATCATGCTCATATCCTCTAACTCACTCAATACTAGCATCTCTCCACTTACTAATCCTCTCACCTCCGCCACTCCCTCCACCCCATCAGTCGCACATGACATCGAGGCATTAGGCTGTACCCTCAGCATCACACCCTCCACCTTCACTTCTAAAGGCTGAACTCCTTCTACTCTCTCCCCGTTTCTTTTACAAGTCAAGTTCCAATGCTCCTCTCCCTCCCAGCACCACTTCACTTCATACTCACCTCTGACTCGAACCAAAGCCTCTCTCATAGCACCAGTCTCATCAAGTTTAACATTGACAATAATACCAGAGGCTTGTAAGTATCGATAGATACCACCCCGAGGTAGCAATGCTTGACGGTTAAAAGTAATGACGTGTGGTTGTGAGCTACCACACAGCAAGGCACTGTAACGATAGTTGTGAAGGGTCAAGGCTCCCCTCAGAGTGTAATAGGGTAAGGTGTCATGTAGAGAACCCACAGTTGTAATAACTCCACTAAAGAGACCATTGTAGGATCTCTTCTCATGTCGCTCTCCCGTCTTGAGACCTACCGTATGTTGAGCGTGTTCGCAATAGAAGGTATACTTCTCACCTGACTGAGAGGTATAACTCCGTTGCCACTCAGTCATGAGACCATGATCTTCATAAGTGCTAATCTGACCCTTGGCACCAGCCAAACGAGCCTTAACTCTCACTCCTTTACCCTGAAAGTCAAGAGTATACTCACACTCTAACACCTTGATCCAAATCTGTCGATAAATATCCTCGTGAGTGGTGGGATTGCGGATAACTTGAGCGTTCATGATCACTGGACTCTGACTCGTCTCTTGTAAGTTATCAAACAATCTATAATAACCAGCATCATAGACATCCAGCCGTGAGCCATCAAGGCAGACAACGTGAGGATCGCCTCCACTACCGGCCGTACCAGAGATCACTGTCAGAGCAAACTCGGAGACGGCTGTCTGTGATAGCTAATGGCCTGTCACTACTCTTCTTCTATTCTCGTGACAGTTATGAGAATGGTAATGAAGTGTCATGATAGCTAATGGCCTGTCACCACATCTCTTTATTCTCGTGACAGTTATGAGAATGGTAATGAAGTGTCATGATAGCTGTTTACAAGTAATCACCTGTCACCACTCTTCTTCTTACTGCTTGCTACTCTGTTTCACTCTCATGACAGTTATGAAACAGGATCTTTGTATGTGAGTTTATCAGGTATCAAGTTAGCTGTCTCATTATAAGGGTGTTACAAAGTTAAACTTTGTAATGTGCTAATCGACCTCGCTCACCGCCACCGCTTCACTCACCGCCACTACCTCACTCACCGCCACCGCTTCACTCACCGCCACCGCTTCACTCACCTCCACCGCCTCACTCACCTCCACCGCTTCACTCACCTCCACCGCCTCACTCACCTCCACCCACTCCCTCAACAGTCCCTGATCTCCCTCCGACATCGTCCTAAAACTCACCCCGCTCTTATGGAGTATAGCAAAGCACTCCAAGTTGTTCTGATACCCATCCTTCACTAGCAATCCATCACTGTAATGATCTATTAAGTAGGAATCATCTAGTACCTGGATGGTCTTAAAGTCATTACTTTTCATCCAGTACCTATAAGCTTCATAGAGAGCATCTAAGCCTAGTCTTCCCTTTTCACTCAATCGAGAGGGTTGGTCTATCAACTCCATAACAGTATAAGGGATACTCATTTATTTCATCGACGAAGACACGAACCGCATCAATTCTTTTTATCTTCTCATACAAATGAACTGGTGGTTAGTCGGAGTAGCTCTGATTCTAGTTGTATTACTCATCATCTTCACTTCATCCTCCCAGCCATCTAAAGGGTGCGGGTGTCGGTCTCTCGACACATCACCCTCCATTACGGTTCAAGGCTCTGATCTTCTCTTACCTACCAATCATTACTATACTTGGATGCTAACCGATGATGAACTGCGAACCAATCCTATCTTAGACATCTGCTACCCATTACCCTCTTTTAGAACTTTAGAAGGTGTAGTTCAAGTAGTCGATAAGTACTCCTATGATCTATCAGAGCCACTAGGCTCGAAACACCAGGCTAAGAGTATTGGTCAATACACTGTACTCACTCCTTTTGCGGTCGAGCTACTGGTCGACATTGTAAGACATAACACACCCTCTCAAACCGAAATAGAGTTCATAGGTATGAAATTAGAAGAAGAGAACGTGGTTCGTCTGACACTTACTATTAACGAAGAGTTACATGACTTTTTACTAGCCTTCAAGCAGTTAGAGGATAGTATCTCCTCTATTCCGAGACTCGCAGTCAAGAACGTCGGCTACTTCTCTAATCAGGTAGTCTATAAGAATCGAAAGGTGGACATTATCCAACGCTATACTACTCCTCTCATTCGGTGGCACGTCACTCCCGACATCCCCATCTCATGGCACTCTCCAATACAACAAGCCTTTGGTTATTGGAATAAGCAATTGGCTTTGACTAGCGAGACGAGGTTAGAACTAGACCTTTCACAGTGGAAAGGTTCTATCACCGACCCGTCCATTAACCTCTTTTGTACTGCCTTGTCCTCTGGTTATATTGGGGTAGGTACCTCAGCCATCGACCATCGCAGTGGAGACCATGCTTGGTCTCGAATCGCCATCGACCCAGCCTCAGTCGAGTCCCAAGTAAATCTCTTCCCTGGAGGTAGGAGTCATCAAGACCAGCTCATTCGATATGCTATTATCCATGAGTTAGGTCATACCTTGGGTTTAAGACATAACTTCGTGGCACAGATAGATCGCAACTCCTCATATATGGCTTACTTTCCGTCCTGGTATCCCAACAGCCAAGGAGAGTTATACTTCTTAACTTCAGACATTAGTGGTATATATGATGAATTGGCTATCGAGTATGGATATCGAAGAATTGAGGGTGAGACACTTGACGTGATACCCTCACAGCTTCAGAAGAGAATAGATAAGGCTAAATGTCTCTTTCATACCGATGAGAATGTTGACAGTGATAAAATCTTAGCACAGGCTCATCGACATGCCATGATGGATAGTGTGTTGGCCTCGAAGCAGTGGATGAGGGCTTGGCAGAGATACAGAGGTACTCTGTTTCAGAGACCTGAAGAGCATCAAGTAGATGTGAGGCGTGTCTTCTTCTTTCTCAACTCTATTAGTACTGCTGTAAGTAACTCACTGACGTTTGTGAGAGGTTATAACACTGATTATCGAAGAGAGGGACTGGTACTGGATGATCGAACAGAGATAGTATTAGGAGATGTAGTAGAGTGTATGATCGGTGAGAGCTGGAGGTTAGGCGAGATGAGTAACCAGCTGACGGGAGTGGTGATTGATGGAGATGGGAGCTTGATGACGACAGGTAGACCCTATAATGGCAGATATACTCTGGACAAAGCTCCTATGGTCGAATTACATCTAAGAATGGTACTGAAGATAGCTAGGGGGTTGTTGGTACCTGAGAGAGTGGGAGAAGAGGAGGCGGGGAAGTTGTTGATTGGGTTGCTGACAACGCCGATAAAAGGAAGTAGAGGTAAGAAGACTATTCTCAGTGGTAGTAATACTGGATCCTATGATACCTTACAGATGAATGCTTTGACTGGGATACTGGCAACCGTAGAACACTACAAGGATAGGTATACAGCGGTGACACAGTTGTCACTTGAGAGGGCTATACAGTCAGTGATGAAGGAGGTGAGTGGACAGACAAAGGAGTATTTGGCGAGGATGGTAACGCAGACGAGTCGGGGGATGAGTGAGAGGGGTGGCGGTGAGAGGGGTTGTGGTGGGTGTGGGAATCATTGAGGGTAAGGAAAGATGCGTGTACTCTAGAAGACTAGAGTAGGTGAGAGAGTAGGTGAGAGAGTAGGTGAGAGAGTAGGTGAGAGAGTAGGTGAGAGAGTAGGTGAGAGAGTAGGTGAGAGAGTAGGTGAGAGAGTAGGTGAGAGAGTAGGTGAGAGA
>Ga0172379_10003151_pt1 | contig 27005 bp, 28 predicted proteins | sample GrowelOW334metaG_FD_119756 | JGI IMG/M metagenome (GOLD analysis project Ga0172379, IMG submission 119756) | Groundwater microbial communities from an aquifer near a municipal landfill in Southern Ontario, Canada - Groundwater well OW334 metaG | ecosystem: Environmental > Aquatic > Deep...
CCACTTAAAGTGAAGGGAGGTGACAGACATGACAAACCGAAAAGGTTTTACGCTCATCGAGCTGCTGGTGGTTATTGCCATCATCGGTATCTTGTCTGCCGTCGGCCTCATCGCCCTCAATGGTGCACGTGAGAAAGCCCGCGACAGCAAGCGCAAGAGCGACCTCAACTCTATTCGGACTGGCCTCGCCCTCTACTACGATACGGCGAATGCATATCCAGTATCTGGTACTACCCCTGCAGCATCTGTTGTATGGGCAGGCGGCGGTACGGCCCCCCCAGCAGCTACGTGGGAATCCGCAACCAACGGTACGCACATCGCAGCAAACTTGGTTCCTGAATACGTTGGAGCACTGCCAAAACCACCTCGCTCTACTGACGAAGCAGGTGGCACGACAGAGGCATATGGCTACTGGTATGAGTCCAGCTTACCACTCGACCACTACGTACTCGCCACGCAATTGGAGAATGATACGGCTGGCGACGTTTGGTACATCAATGACCTTGGTGAATCAGTGCAGGCAGCAGCTACCCCAGCGCCGTAAGCATTCTTAGATTTTTGGAAAACTCACGGGGAGCCAAAGGCTCCCCGTTGGTGTTTTCTGTGCACACACTTGTATACTAGAGGTGATGATGACCCACCTACGTTACTGGTCGCCGGTTGCTGCGCTCTTGGCCACCTTTGGGGCGAGCGTGGTTCTGCCAGCGTGGCCAGAGAAGTGGTCGCAAGCCGTGCTCGTGTTCCTCCTGCTCCCCTTGGCGTGGTCGTTGCACTACGTGGTTCGATCTCCATGGCAATGGCGTTCGCCCCAGGTTTGGCTGTGGGGGGCATTGAGCCTGAGCTTGGTGCAGAGCGCGTTCGTGCCAAATCCCTACGCCGGTATTGTGGGGTGGCTTAGCTTGTTCGTCTTCGCGCTCGTCGTTACGGTAAGCCAGTCACTCACGCTAGAGCATAGATTGCCATTGCTCTGGGGCATACTGGCGCTTTGCGTTGCTACGGTTGGCATGAGTCTGCTGCCCATGTGGGTTGCACTACCCTGGCAATGGGTGCCGCCGGTTGGCCAGTCGGCCCTTAGCCTTGCGGCAATTTCGCTGCCCGGGTTGGTGAGTGCCGACATGTTGTTGCGGTCAGCGAAACGGTGGCAGCAGATTCTAGCAACGGTCGGCCTAGTAGCGTGCTTGCTGCCCCTCCTGCGGCCAGCTTTGCCAGTAGCAGTACGTGATGCTTGGCAAGCGCAGGCGCAGCAGCGCGCCGCGATTCAGCGCTTGGTGCAGGCACGGCCACTCGGCGTCGGTTTTGGCCAGTACGCCACCGTGTACCCACGCTTCGCAACGGTTCTTACCTTCCAACCGCAGCACGCGCCGTCGAGCGTGGTTGAGTACGGGCTTGGGCTTGGCGCGCTGCCAAGTTTGGCTTGGTTTGGCTTCTGCATCTTTGCACTTACCAGCGTGTGGAAAGCCAGCGGGTGGCATCGCTGGATTTTTTCTTGCGGCATCATCTTCCTTCTGGGGTTCGGCAGCGTCGCCCCGGTATTGCAGTGGCCTGGTGCGCTCGTCGGCTTGGGCATGCTCTTTGGCTTGGGCATGCAACCGTTGCAGACGCAAGAGACGAGTGGCCCCAGCACGCGTCGCTGGCTGCGGCGGGCATTGCTTGCTGTGGTTCTGTTGTTTGCTGCCTGGAGCGTTGGTTTGGCCGTAGCTGCGCGGGCGTACGTAACAGCGGAACGTCTGCACCGAACAGGCGAAGACAAATTGGCCGCGCAGCAGTACCAGCGGGCGTTGCGCCTCGATCCAGACCCAGGCAAGCGCTGGCAGTACGCAGACATGCTCTGGCTTCTGGAACACCGTACCGGGCAACTCGCCGAAGCGCAGCATCAGGCGCAGCTGGCAACCGCATGGAACCAAGACAGCAGCCAAGCCTGGCAGATTGAGGCGCGCATTGCGTACACGCAAGGCGAGTTCGGTACTGCAGAACGCCTCTACCAGGATGCCATTCGGCGGAATCCATTTTTTTCTCTGGATTTGTACTTCAACCTCGCCGACGTGTACAAGAAGCAAGGCAAGGTTACAGACGAGCGCGCTATTCTGGAAGAAGCGCTTGGCCGTTACCCTGCGTCACCGACTGCCGCTGATGTGGCAAACCTATTCATCCTCGAGCAGTTCCAGCGTTTGCGTGACCGCCTCATCGCACTTTCGAAGCAAGGGTGAGCATTTTCGTGTATACTAGCCCTATGAAACCCCGCGGTCTCTCAATGATCAGCATCGTCGTCGCCAGCCTCGTCGTGCTCGTCGCACTGTACTTTGGCGTGCGGCTCATTGGCCAGGAACGGGCTAAGGCGCGGGATGCCCAACGCGTGGCGGACATGGCGCGGCTGCAGGTTGGCTTCCTCTTGCTGTACAACCGGACGTCCAGTTACGCCGCTGCCGCAGAGAATGGCTGCAGCACCGTGAAGGCACCGGTGCGGTCGTGCAACCTTGCCCAAGATCTCCCCACAATTGCTTCGTTCCGCGATCCGCGGGGGAGCGACTACCTGGTCACCTCGGTGCCAGATGCCACCTCGTACCAAATTGCATTCACCTTGGAGCAGGGGACGACCGGCTTGGCGAAGGGCAACCACGTCCTCACCCCCGCGGGGATTCAGTAGGAACGCGTGTGATCTTTCTTCACTGTCATCCTGAACTCGTTTCAGGATCCCGTTGATATCAGAGACGTGCCAAGAAGTTACTACGTCTACATTCTCATGAACGAAAAAAATACCACGAGTTACATTGGTGTGACGAATAACCTTGAACGCCGTTTGTACGAACATCAACATCAACTCGTGCCAGGTTTTACAAAAAAGTATAATATCCATAAGCTCGTGTATATTGAAGAGACGAATAGTGCATATTCAGCAATTGCTCGAGAGAAGCAATTGAAGAATTGGCATAGAGCGTGGAAGCTCAATCTCATTAAGCAAGACAATCCCACGCTTGCTGACCTTTCGGTTTCATGGAAATGGGATGCCGAAACAAGTTCGGCATGACAAATATGCCTATATACTTCACGCTCTTTAATCCATCCGTCATCCTGAACTTGTCCCGCCACGGCGGGATCCCGCATAGCGGTGATTTCAGGATCCCACGGGATGCCGAAATAAATTCGGCATGACAAATTGGTAAATGGACTACATCCTCACCATCTTCGCCTTCTTCCTCGGCACTGCCATTGGCAGCTTCTTGAACGTGGTGGCAATACGGCTGCCGAAGCGGCGGAAGTTCCTGCAGCTGCAGCAACGCTCCAAGTGCCCGAAGTGCCGGCACGTGCTCCACACCCCAGACCTGGTGCCAATTGTCAGCTACCTGTTCTTGCGCGGGCGGTGCCGGTACTGCCGCAAGCCCATTAGCCCGCAGTACGTCCTGCTGGAGCTCATCACGGGCGCAACCTTCGCCCTGCTCGTCTGGCAGTACGGGGTGAGCGGCACGACGTTGGTTGGCCTCGTTGGCGCGAGCTTCCTCATCGCCCTGGGCACCATCGACGCGCGCTTAAAAATTGTTCCCGACGCGTTAAGCCTGCCAGCCATTGCGAGCGTCTTCCTGGTGCAGGTTCTGGTCATATCGCAATTCGGGGCGCATGGCTTCAGCTCGGCAATGTTCCGCAGCCTCGGCGGTCTGCTGCTGGGTGCCGCAATTGGCGCGCTCTGGTTCTGGCTGCAGTGGCTTGTCTCTCGGGGCAAGTGGGTAGGCACTGGGGATATCCGCCTCGGCGCACTCCTGGGCGTCTTCCTAGGCATGCCCCATACCCTCCTGGCGCTGTTCTTGGCGTACATTACCGGCAGCTTGTGGGCAGGAGTGCTGCTGGCGCGGCACAAAGTCCGCTTCGGCGGGAGCATTCCTTTCGGTGCGTTCTTGGCCTTTGCCGCAATCGTCATCTTCATTTTCGGGCCAGCCGTGGTATCCTGGTACCAGCGCGTCATTGGCTGGTAAAGGCCTGCGCTCACTGCCCATGCGCAACTCTCACCCCACTGCCGCTGGTTTCACCCTCATGGAGGTGCTCGTTTCGGTAGGGATTTTTGGCATGCTCCTGGGGCTCATCATGGTGCGGTACAATCGGGGGAACGAAGATAGCGTTCTGGTGCGGCAGGCCGCTGTTCTGGTTTCTGATATTCGCCTGGCTCAGGAGCAGACCGCCGGCGGTGCAACAGTGCGGTACTGCACTGATGACACTGGGGAAACCTGTACAGCAAATGGAGATTGCCCTTCGGTCACGTGCAATGAAGCCACAACGCCACCGGGTGGCATGGCTTTACTCTTCTCTTGCCCCACAGCCTACACGCCAGAACAGCTGTACTTTTCCCAGGATGAGCAGACGACGTACTACACCTACGCCGATGCGGTAGTGTGTAGCAAGGAGACTTCATCCTGCTTCCCCCCGTCGTGGCTTGATGGAACTGGGTGGCAACCTGGCGCAACTGATGGCTGGGTGAGTTCGTACCTTTTGGGTGGGAACCTCAAAGGCGATCCGCTCGTGCAAACGCATAGCCTCGCCAGGACAGTAGAGGTGAAAGACCTGCAGCTCGTGGAGATCCTGGAGAACGGAACGGAAGTTCCCTTCCGCTGCGCCGATGGAGCTCGCCCAACCGGAGGCTCGCCCTGGAATGGGCAATCTGAAACCGTAAATAACGAGCTCGTCCCAGCTGACTACCCGCTCCAAGTTCTCCTCCGATTCCCAGGCCCAAGCGGGAGGGAAACCGTGATTAGTGATAACATTAGCACTGTAACGTACGCGTCATTGGGTTACGGTACAGCAGGGAACCCGTGGGGACGAGCTGATATCATGCTCGGCCTCACCACCCGTACTATTGATTGCCGGGTTATCTCGATGACGAAAGACGGTGTCATTAGCCAGCGCATAGACAGCGATTGTAACTTCGCCACGTAGCAGGCACGCTATGGCTTTCCACTTCCGCAACCGGCCCGGGTTCACCTTCGTTGAGATTAGCGTGGTGCTGCTCATCACTGGTATTCTCTTCACCATTGTGCTGGCCAACTACCGCCGCGCAAATCAGGATAGCCTGCTGCAGCGCGAAACTTCACTGCTCATGAGCCGCATCCGTTTGGCGCAGGAATTGACGGCAGCTGGAGAAATAACTAAATACTGCACACACACGACAGGGCGCGCCTGCCAGGAAGACGCAGACTGTGTGATTAGTGGTGTGCCGTACCCATGTTGTCCAGGTTCTGGAGGTTGCCCCGCCGATGGAGGTACCGGGCATCCTTACGGTGGGTACGCTCTTGCTTTTTCTTGCCAAACGAGTGCATTCGATTCATTGAATCCAGATCCTAGCGGTAACCCGTACACGTATCCGCTCTTTTCAAAAGGCGATGTAATGTACGGACTATTTGGGGATTCTAAGAAATGCTCGTTAGGTTTTGATAATTGTTACCCGCCAATTACGTGGGGTTTTGATTACGACCCACCAGAACTTGAGCAAGATGGAATTATCAGCCACATGTTGTACGATGATGCGGAACCAGATACTGCAAAAGGCGATGTCCGTCCGGTGTGGTATGAATTGGATAAGAAAGTTGAGATTAATGACATTCGGTTAACCACATATGGTTCGCAATCATACTCGTGCGGGCAAGACTCTCCTTGGTTGGGGAAGGCAGTCTATGGGTTCACTGATGCAGGAGAAGAATTCAGTACGAACGACATTGCTCCACTAGGGTATCCTATTCAACTTGGCATTCGTTTCTTACCGCCGGATGGCCGAAAAATTATGCTCACCGACAACGTATCTTCGTACCCACCGGATGGAAGCGGTAAACCCGATCGCACGAATCCGTGGTCTGTCGGTGAACTCATGCTTGCCCTCAAAGACCGTCCGAATACCGATTGTCGAGTGGTGAAGGTGACAGCGAATAACGTCGTAACCCAGTACGTCGATGCTGACTGCAACTTCGCCACGTAAGCCACGCTTCCCTAGGGGGACGTCATTGCTCGAAGGCGTGCTGGCTATTGGCGTGCTCCTGGTGGGCGTGGTGGGCAGCCTGGTGCTCATTACCACCACAATAAAGCTTGGCCGCACAAACCAGGACCGCATTGTAGCGCAGAACTTGGCGCGCGAAGGCATGGAGCTTGCCTACGCCCACCGGAATGCCGGCTCGTTGAGCACCGTGGAATTTACCGACGGGACGTGGGATAGGTACCTGGTGGAGAATAAATTGAAATCGGGGGGCATGTCTGAATTAGACTATAAAGATAAGTACGATCTTGGCGATGTTGATGGCGGCATGTGCAAGTTCTTCGACGGAGCGAAAGACTGCGGTACGTTTCCGGCGGAACTTCAGCCAAAGTGTACGAATACAAGTGATGATCCGTATACTGAAGCAACATCGCTTAGCTGCGATGTGCAAATACTCTCTGATTACCTATTCGGAAACCTGAGCATAATGCCGCCGGGATGTAATGATGGCGATCTCGATAACAGCTTGGGTTTTTGGATTGGTCCCGATGCGTTACACAAGTCGTGTAACTTTAGCGGCAATGATTCACCAAGCCCGAATGTTGCCGATGTCACGGCAATGGTCGACGAGCTGCTGCGGAATGCCCACGGTTTCCAAGCCGGGTACCCCACAATTGCCCTGGTGCCAGCCGGAGCAGCCCCGCCACCTTCGACATTTTCATTCTTCACCACGCCAACGAGTATAGATCTTAACACTGGTACTTACTCTCTTGATGAAGCGTGGGGAAATGCGGCTTCCCAGGTGTACGAAGTAAGCAATACCTACAGCCAGAACGTGACTATTGCTGGAGCAGTACCGACGAAGTTCTACCGTGTGGTTACCTTCCAGCCAATTTGCAAGGGACGAGAAACAAGTACTGATTCTTATGAGGAGTGGGTGGTTAAGCAAGATTCTGCTGCCAACTGTAGAGACGACGCACTATTTACGGAAGGATGGGCCGAGACTCCTCAACTTGAGGCAACGAAAATTGGCGTCCTAGTGACCAGCGAAGTGCGTTGGCCATCGCCGACGAGCAACACCAAGGTGAGCTACCAGGAGTACCTCTACAACTGGATTTCTATTTAGCTTATGCGCCGAGGCTTTACACTTATCGAGGTCGTCATTACCCTAGGGATCTTCAGCATTGCCTCCCTCATGGCTGTGAATGTGTTCGTCATTTTCCTGCAGCAGCAGCGACGGCTCGTTTCGCAGCAGGAGCTGCAGGGTGATGCGCGGGCGATTGTGGAGGAAATTTCTGACCAGCTGCGGGAAGGCGTGGCGCACTACGCGTACTACGAAGCGCAGTTTGCTGCAGACAAGCAAAAGTTGTTCACGACGCTCGATGGCATGACGAATGAATGCCTGGTCATCATTGACCCGCTCAACCGTCAGGTACGGTACCGACTAAATGCCGGGCTTGTGGAGAAGCTTGCCCTGGCCGCGGCAAGTACAGATTCGTGCGATTCTATACTGAACGGCTGGGTGACCGTCACTCCGGCGTCGCTCACCGTGAACAGCTTTACCATAGCCATTGCCCCAACCGAAGATCCGTACGCGGCGCAAGTCCCTCTGCCTTGTACGCTCGATACCAATTGCCGCTGGGGTACGGCGTGCTTTGAGCCAGGTGGCACTTATCAATTGACTCGAGGCACTGCCCAAACCCACTACTGCGCGCCGCAGAAGTTCGATTACGGGAGCACTGTGGGGGACGCCTTCTTCCCGTTCCACCCGCGGGTGACCTTTAGCCTGAACGTTAGCCGAAAAGCTGGCCAGCAGACAGTAAGCCAGACGTTCCAGACCACTATTGCCAGCCGAATATTCAAGAACGCCGACAAGTTCAACCGCTATGCTAACTAGACGCCGCGCAAAACCACGACGGGGTATTACCATGATCATGGCCATCCTCATCATGTCTGCCGTGGTTGCTATTGGCATTACCATGAGCACCGTGGTCATTACGCAGGTGCGCATCAACGAAGTGGTTTCGAGCAACCACGAAGGCTACTACGCCGCCGAATCTGGTTTGGAGCAAGGCCTGCACGCGGTGCAAACCTTGAAATCCAGCAGTACGTTGGCAGCCGCGCTCACAGAGCTGCAAGCACTGACGTTGCCCGATGCCGTGTCAATCACCACACAGAATGAAGCGTTCTTTGGAGCCACAGATACGAAGTTGGCAGGTTCAACGGACGAAACAAGCCTTGATGAAACGATTCCTGAACTGAAGGAAAACCAGAGTGTGTACATTGAGATGTACGACGTTGATGATTCTTTGGGGGTACTTAGTGCACCCCCGGAATTCTGTGTGTACGCAGAGTCAGGCGGCGGTGATGATGAGGTGCTGGAGGTTACCTGGGTTGGCTGGACAGACAGCCTCGAGAGTTCACGTTCGCAACGCGTTTTGGTTTCGACTTCGAGTTTCTCCGATATCTCAGCGTGCCCGATTCTCGGGAGCGATGGCCATGGTGCACCTATTTTACTCACGCAGTTCTACCCCGCCTTTATAACCACTAATGCACTAGCAGGATTCCGTATTCGCATAACTCCGCTCAAACCAACCAGCGGCAACGGAGACGTGAAAAATTTCGCGGTGTTCATGAACCCGAAGCCCAAAAGTCAAATCAAGCTGAAATCCGTCAGCTCGGGCAAGAACCAGAAGCAGGCGCTCGTCGCCACGTTCCCCTGGACGCTGCCGCTCTCTTCGCTCTTCGACTTCGTCATCTTCAGCGAACAGTCGTTGACGAAGAGCGTTGAACTCTCGGTAGCCGAGGATGTGAAGACGTACGGGCCATTCTCAGTGCCCGTTGCGGGTGAGGCAACAGACGTACCGAGCGCGCCCAACAACCCATTTGCCCCGGGGGTGTGCATTGGGTGCTCGTACTACATGCGCATTACTGGGACGAACTTGCCCGCTCTCACCGTGAGCATGACAAACGATGGAGCACCCGCAGGTTCACGAACGTTGAGCGCTAAGTCTCCGTTCACCTCGTGCATTGTCGCTCTCCCGTTCGGGCCTTTCACAGATGGTGCAAGCCACCAGGTAACCTTCGGGGCACTTGGTCAAGATCTTTCTGGTCTTACTGGTTACCAACTCCTCACGCAGCCGTCGTTCATTGGGCCAGAGGAGGGCTTCTGCCCAACGTCGTAACCGAAGGTCTGCACCTGTCATGCTGAACTTGTTTCAGCATCTCTGAACCCAGCGGTCTGGCACAGAATGTCTTCAAGGGGAGGAGATGAGAACATCGCAACACTATACTCCCGGTGTCACTTCTGACTTCTTGAGTTCAGTGTGCACATCTGTGCCCTGGACCGTAACCTTCAGCCAGTGGAAGTTCTCCTGCACCAGGCCGCCGAAGGCTGATTGAATAGGTTGGCCCCCGCCACCAGAGATGGTTACGGGTACGGTTTTCGTCGCGCGGTTCGTCTTGTCGGTCTGCGTGACCATGGTGTAGTCGAACGCCGTGTGGATGTGGCCGGTGAAGATGTGCTGCACGGGGTGCTGGGCGAGGATGCTCAGGAAGCGTTCGTTGGTTTTCCGTGATGCTGGTGTCTCATCATCGCCAAAGAAGTCTGCCAGTGGGTACGCGAACGGCCGGTGGTAAGCGAGAATGGTTATGGGGTTGGCAGGCTTGCGGGCTAGAGAATCGGCAGGTTGGCGGGTTTGCTGGTTCGATAAATCACGTTCGAGCCAGTCGAGGTCCGCCGCTGTGAAGCCGACTTTACGGTCGGCATTGTCTAGTAGCACCAGGTGAACGTTCTGGATATCGACACTGCGGGGGAGCTTGCCGAAAGTGCTCTGGAAAGCCGAACGGTCGACATCGTTTTTGATGTCATGGTTCCCGGGGATTGCGTAGATTGGAATGGCTAGGTCGAGTTCGGCGTGGAGATCCTGCAGCGCTTGCAGCTGGGCGCTCCCGCCAAGGTTCGTGGCATCGCCGACGTGCAGCAGGAACTGGATGTCTTCATCGGCGACAATTTGCTGGATGAGGTTGCGGTAGTGGGGATTGTCGCCTTCGTTGTCGCCAACGACGGCGAACGTCACCGACGGCTGCAGGGTGGTCGTCCCGGGGATGAGGTCAGAGATAAATTGGTTGGGCGCGCCAATGTGCCGGTACCACAGCACCAGGCCGGTGAGGCCGCCAATCAACGCGAGCGCGACGATGAGGTATACTTTACGCACTGTTGACCTAGCATACACTATGACGAAAGCTGAAGCCAAAACCCGCGTTGCCAAGCTCCGGGAGCAAATTGACCACTACCGCTACCAGTACCACGTGCTGGATCGGTCAGAAATTTCGGATGCCGCGCAGGATTCATTGAAGCACGAGCTGCAAGAGCTGGAAGCGCAGTTCCCAGAGTTCGTGACACCCGATTCGCCGTCGCAGCGGGTGGGCGGGCAGCCGCTGGCGAAGTTTCAGAAGGCGCCGCATCAGGCGCCTATGCTCTCGTTGAATGACGTCTTTGCATTCGAAGAAGTTGAAGATTGGCAGAAGCGTATTGCTAAGCTCCTCCCGCCCGGCCCCAAGCCGTCGTACTTCGCCGAGCTGAAAGTTGACGGGCTCGCGCTCAGCCTCACCTACCGTAACGGGGTGCTCGTTCGTGCTGCAACGCGTGGCGATGGCCGGGTGGGTGAAGACGTGACCATGAATGCGAGAACCATTGAGGCAATTCCGCTCCGCTTGCGGCACGTTCCTCAAACGTTACCGAACGAAATTGAAGTGCGGGGCGAGGCGTACATGCCGAAGCGAGAATTCGACCGGCTCAACGCCGAAGCCAAGCGACGTGGCGATGAACCCTTCGCAAACCCACGCAATGCCGCCGCTGGGGCTATCCGTCAACTCAACCCGAAGATTACGGCGTCACGGAAGCTCTCTTTCCTAGCGTACGATCTGGTCACAGACGTGGGTGTACAGACGCACGAAGCCGTCCATACTCTCCTCGCTAATCTCGGTTTCCAGAGTGGCAAGCACAACCGGCTGTGCCGTACGCTCGCGGAGGTTGAAACCTACCACGCAGATATCGAGAAGCTCCGCGCTCGGCTCCCATTCTGGATTGATGGCAACGTCATTGGCGTGAACGAGCTTGTCACCTTCAAGCAGCTTGGAGTCATTGGTAAAACCCCGCGCGGCGCGATTGCGTACAAGTTCCCGGCCGAGCAGGCAACGACGGTCGTCGAGGATATTCAAGTGCAGGTCGGTCGGACTGGCGCGCTTACGCCTGTAGCACACCTGCGGCCTACACTCGTTGCGGGTTCAACGGTTTCCCGTGCTACGTTACACAACCTGGATGAAATCAAGCGGCTGGACGTTCGCATTGGCGATACCGTCATTCTGGAGAAAGCCGGCGACGTCATACCCGATGTGGTACAAGTGCTCCCCAAGTTCCGTACGGGCAAGGAGCGGAAGTTCGCAATGCCGAAATCGTGCCCAGCATGCAGCTCACCCGTTCAGCATCCCGTGGGCGAAGTAGCGTACTACTGCAGCAACAAGCACTGCTTCGCGCAGCGCATGGAAGAGCTGCAGCACTTCGTTTCGAAGAACGCATTGAACATCGATGGCCTGGGGCCAAAAATTCTGGAGCAGCTCTGGAACGCAGACTTGCTGCGCAGCCCTGCTGACCTCTTCGACCTCACCGAGAAAGACCTTGCCCCTTTGGAACGTTTCGCCGAGAAGTCGGCAGCGAACCTGGTTGCGAGTATTCAAGCCGTACGCCAGGGCGTCGACCTCTGGCGGTTCATCAACGCGCTCGGTATCCGTCACGTGGGTGAGCAGACGAGCCACGATTTGGCTGAGCACTTCGGGACATTTGCGAAAATTCGTTCCGCAACCCAAGAGCAGCTCCTCGCTGTCTCAGACGTCGGCGTGACTGTGGCGCAGAGCTTGCGTGCCTACTTTGCAGACCGTGAAGCGCAGAAGCACCTGGACCAGCTCCTCAACCGCATTACCGTTCGAGCTGAGGCGCGGCAGCGTAGCCAAGGCCCACTCAGCGGCAAGAGCGTTGTCGTCACCGGCTCGCTCACGAACTTCAGCCGAGAGGAGGCAAAAGAGGCAATTCGGAAGGCAAGTGGGAAGTGGGTGAGCAGCGTTTCGAAGCAGACAGATCTGGTTGTGGTTGGGGAAGACCCCGGCTCGAAAGCAGTGAAGGCCAAGCAGCTCGGGGTCCGTATCCTGGATGAGGCAGGATTTCGAAAACTGCTACAATAGATCTATGCACCTCTCAGACGACGACATTGCGCACCTCGGGAAGCTCGCCCGGCTGGATCTCACCGCAGAGCAGCGACATCGATTCGCTGCACAGCTTTCTGATGTGCTCGACTACCTCGACCAGATCAATCAGGGTGAAGTTGGCGATATTGGCGCGCACGTTCCTCGACATTCCGTAACACCTTTCGATCTCCGCGAGGATGTGGCTGCTGCAACGTCGAACGCTGACCTTGCGGCTCAAGCACCGCACCGCGAAGGTAGGCTCGTCGCCTCACCTCCCACGACCTAGTATGGACGTGAAGCACTTGAGCATCGCCGAGCTCCACGCTGCATACAGCAAGCGGGAGTTGACCGTGGAAGCGGTGACGAGCGCCTACCTCGATAGCATCACGAAGCGAGACAGCGTGCTGCACGCGTACCTGACCGTGCTCGGTGAGGCGGCTATGGCTCAGGCTGATGCACTCGATGAACGGCTTCGGAGCGGCGAGAAGCCATCGGGGCTCTTCGGCATTCCCGTCGCTATAAAAGATAATATGTGTCTTACCGGAACGCGGACAACGGCCGCTTCGAAAATCCTCGACCCGTACATCGCGCCCTACACGGCGACAGCAGTCCAGAGAGTTACCGAGAGTGGGGCAGTCATTCTTGGGAAAACGAACTTGGACGAATTTGCCATGGGCTCATCAACAGAGAACTCTGCCTACCAGAAAACTGCTAATCCTTGGGACACGACCCGGGTTCCCGGCGGGTCATCCGGTGGTTCGGCGGTCGCCGTCGCGAGCGAGCAGGCTTTAGTCTCGCTCGGGTCAGATACCGGCGGCTCTATCCGCCAGCCTGCGAGCCTGTGCGGGGTGGTTGGTTTGAAGCCCACGTACGGACGAGTTTCGCGCCATGGGCTCATCGCGCTCTCATCCTCGCTCGATCAGATTGGCCCATTCGCCCGCAACGTGGCAGACGCGTTCAGCGTGTACCAAGCCATCGTCGGCCACGATGCGCACGACGCCACGACCATTGACGAAGCGCCTGTCGATCCCAACGTTCTCCGCAAAGGCCTCACCGGGTTACGCGTGGGCTACCTTGAAGAAGCGATGCTCGAGGGTATGGATGAAGAAGTTGTCGCTCGAGTGAAAGAGGCGCTCGCGCTCATGGAGAAGGCAGGAGCGAAGGTCGTCCCACTCAAGATTCCATCCGCACGGCTCTCCCTCGCGCTGTACTACGTCATCGTTACTAGCGAGGTATCATCCAACCTCGCGCGGTACGACGGTATTCGGTACGGCGTTGCCCAAACGCCCGTGGGCCCGACGTTCGAGAAGTTCACCACCACCAACCGTAGCCACGGCCTGGGCCCAGAGGCGCAGCGCCGGAGCATCCTGGGGACGTACACGCTCTCCAAAGGGTACGCCGACCGCTACTACAACCGGGCACACGAGCTCATGGATGTGGTGGCGCAAGACTTCGCTGCAGCGTTCCGCGACGTGGACGTGCTCTTCGGCCCCACTGCCCCGACCGTGGCGTTCAAACTCGGGGAGAAGTTCAATGACCCGCTTACCATGTACCTCTCGGATATCTTCACTGTACCAGCGAACATTGCCAACCTGCCGGCCATTTCCATTCCCATTGGTTTCGCCCACAAGCTGCCTGTCGGCGGCCAGTTCATTGGCCCACGGTTCGGGGAAGCCTCTATCTTCCAAGCTGCAGCGGGGTACGAAGCCGAGAGTGGCTACGCCAACCTCCTCGCCGAAGGGCTGCGGTAAATGGATTGCAAGCCAGAAAAACCCATGGTAGGGTAGACCTATGGCACCCACGAAATCAATCGTCGCACTCATCGAAGACGATCCACTGATCGCTGAGATGTACACGACGAAGTTCACGAAGGAAGGCTACGATATTAAGCATGCAGCCGACGGTGCCGCAGGTTTGGATTTAGTGAAGAAGGAGAAACCCGACATCATATTGCTGGATATCATCATGCCGAAGATGGACGGTTTCCAGGTGCTCACTGAGCTCCGGAAGGAAGCCGCGTTCAAGAGCACGCCAGTCATCATGCTCACCAACCTGGGCCAAGAAGAAGACGTGCAGAAAGGCCGAGCCTTGGGCGCAACTGACTACTTCATCAAGACGAACTTCACCCCCGCGGCAATCGTGGACAAGGTGAAGGGTATTCTCAAAGCGTAACCCATTTCCCTATGGCAACTCCACACCCGCGCGAAGAGCGTACGCTCGTTCTGGTCAAACCGGATGGCGTGAAGCGCGGCCTCATCGGTGACACTATCCAACGCTTCGAGCAGCGCGGCCTCAAGATTATTGCTCTCAAGATGATTTGGGCAAAGCGTGACGAAATGGATAACCACTACCCCAAGGACGATGCTTGGACCCGTCGCGTCGGCGAGAAGACAGCCAAGACCTACGAGAAGTACGGCTACGACTTAGAAGGGGAACTCGGGACCACAGACCTCCTCGCCATCGGGAAGATGGTTCGAGGTTGGCTCTTAGACTTCATGACCAGTGGCCCAGTAGTGAAAATGGTCGTGCAGGGCGTCCACGCGGTGGACATGGTGCGGAAGATTGCTGGTGTGACTATGCCGTACATGGCAGATATGGGTACAATCCGCGGCGACTACTCGGTGGATTCGGCGGCGGCGGCGAACAAAGAGAAGCGGTCGGTGCATAACATCGTCCACGCCTCGGAGACTCCCGAAGAGGCCAAGCATGAAATTGCGAACTGGTTCACCGAAGACGAGATCCACGCGTACAAGCGCATGGAAGAGGATCTGCAGTTCTAAGGACATTTTTCAAACCTATACCACGAGCGCGGGCAGAGACGCCCGCGCTCGTATATGTATATTTAACGCCTTAAGCGTTTTTTAGTTCTTCAACTTTATCAATTGCCTCCCAGGGAAACGCCACATCTGTTCGGCCGAAGTGCCCGTACGCCGCAGTCTGCTCGTAGATTGGCTGCTTCAGGTGCAGTTGGGTGATGATATCTGCCGGCTTCACGGGGAAGTGTTGCTCGAGAATCTGTTCGATTTCCTCATCGGACTTCGTTCCTGTTCCGTACGTGTCGACCATAATCGAGACGGGTTTTGCTACCCCTATGGAGTAGGCTAGCTGCACCAAGCACTTCTTCGCCAGGCCGGCAGCCACGACGTTCTTGGCCATGTACCGGGCGGCGTAGGCAGCGCTGCGGTCCACCTTGGTAATGCACTTCCCAGAGAAGCAGCCGCCGCCGTGGGGAGCAGAGCCGCCGTACGTATCGACGATGATTTTTCGACCAGTGAGGCCGGTATCGGCTGGCGGACCGCCGATGATGAATTTCCCCGTTGAGTTGATGAAGGTCTTCGTCTCAGGCGTGAACCAGGCGCCCATGACTGGTTTAATGACCTTCTCAGTAATGTCCTGGCGGAGTTGCTCCATGGAAACCGAATCTGCGTGGTGGGCGGCAATGACCACGGTCATGGCTCGCGTCGGCTTGCCATCGATGTACTCAATACTCACCTGTGACTTCCCGTCGGGACGGAGGTATGGCAAAGTACCATCTTTCCGTACTTCAGCAAGCCTCTTGGCGAGCTTGTGTGCGAGCGAGATTGGCAAAGGCATGAGCTCAGGCGTCTCGTCACTGGCGTAGCCGAACATGAGGCCCTGGTCACCCGCGCCTTGCTCTTTGAATTCACCGGTTCCGTCCACTCCCTGGGCAATATCCGGCGACTGCTCGTGGAGCGTGCTGATGACGCCGATGTCCTTGTAGCAGAAGCCGAAGTCGGGGCTATCGTACCCGATGCGCTTCAAGGTGCGCCGTACAATCTGCTGGATATCCACGTACGCTTTCGTTCGTGCTTCACCACCAACCATGACGAGGCCCGTCGTCGCGAAGCACTCGATCCCTGCGTGGGATTCAGGATCTTGGCGGACCATCTCATCGTAAATAGCATCAGAGATCTGGTCACACACTTTGTCGGGATGCCCTTCGGTAACAGACTCGGAAGTGAAGATGTGCTTGCGCTGCGGCATACATTCGTAGGTTTAAGGCGGTAAATATGTGAAGAAACCTTCCGCGAACACGGAAGGCAGTTAGAGGTAACTGTGTATCTTCCCTTGCGGGCTCGACGTGACACTGGAGCTCCACCAAGGGCGGAACGAGTTGTCGGCTGGATAGTAACGGGCGAGATCCCTCTCCAGCACTCTTGATACGCGAATTGTGCGAGCAGTATAGCAAGCCCATGCGGGGGGCACAACTGGCTCGCTCCTATGGTACAATGCATACAATTCCAGATCCCATTTCACCTTTCGACTATGGAAGACATACATAGCTTCCGGCCCTACCAGCAATTCCTTACTCGCGCCTTGTTCCTCACCTTCCTGGTCGTTGGGCTTTTAGTTAGCGCAACTGTTTACTTCTACAATACGCGAAACCTTTTTCGAGAAACGCAAGAAACGCTCAAGCAGGTTGCCGTGAATGCCGCAGGGAATATTCCTGTGGATGAGCATGAGAAGATAGTGACTGCTGACGATGACAAGACTATGGCGTACGCGGAAATTGTTGAGCGGTTCAATGCGATGATGGATGGCAACCCACGGATTGACGACATTTACACCCTCCGGCCAACGAGTGCACAGGGTATCTTCACGTTTGTGGTGGCTGGCCAGGAGACTGCTGATACCAATGGCGATGGTACAGTGGACCAGTCTGAGGTTCGGCCAGCTGTTGGAGAAACCTACGACGCGAAAAAATTTCCACGACTCATTGAGGGGCTCAGCGCCCCAGCAGCGGACGATGCGGTGACAGTTGATAAGTGGGGTTCGTGGGTATCTGGGTACGCCCCGGTGAAAGATGCTACCGGGAAGGTCGTCGCCGTCCTTGGCGTCGACTACTCTGCAGCAGTGATCGATAGCCAGCACTTGGAGCTCATCCAGTCGCTGCTGCTTGTTGATCTCACGCTCTTGCCATTCCTTTTGCTCATAGCCTACATTGTTGCCCGCTTCTTAGCGCGTCCCTACCAGACACTCGCTCGGGCAATGTACGACGTCGCACACGGTGACATCCACAAGCAGCTCCCCCCGCTTGGAGGAAAATCTTCACGCGTATTTGCTGAGCTCTTCAATGGCATGGTGCAGATGATTGGGTCAGCTAAGCACAGTAAAGACGACGAGAAGTAGGATTGATCTTGCCCGTTGTTCCGCTGCAGGGTAGGATGCACCGTAGTTTTGTGTTTTCGGGCCGGGGTGTGGCGCAGTATTTTCTCCATTTTTCTTGCGTATCTGGGCCGGGGTGTGGCGCAGTTGGTAGCGCGCTTGCATGGGGTGCAAGAGGCCCCGGGTTCAAGTCCCGGCACCCCGACCCAGATACAGAAGAACTCGTACCATGTTCAACCGCGCGTCCCGCCATGGCGGGAAGGCCCCGGGTTCAAGTCCCGGCACCCCGACCCAACCGGAAGAGTTTCATTCAAGCCTGCCCCCCGACCATTTTACAAAGAAAAACCCGGGTCATGGAGACCCGGGTCGGTTGAGGTTCGCTGTTAGTTGGGGAAGGCATACCTGCCAAATTCTGTCACTGGCATTGTTTGCAACTGTTCGCGGAGCGAGAGCGCTTCGGCTGAGCAGGTTGGGATTGTAAGTGCAACCTTGCAGTCAGGGAGCACATCATCAGTAGGCGCGCGCTCATCGAGCACGGCGTACTCAGTGCAGAATTTGATGATGAGCATTTCGGCGAACGCGTGCGGGGTGTAGCCCGAGAACTTCAGCGGGCGATCATCTTCCGCGATGCTGGCAAATGCCAATGCGACCGTGTCAATGAAGTCTTCGCCAGATGATGCCGTGCTTGGCGTAACTGTTCTACCAAGCTCTTTTGTCATGACGCTCAGGATAACCCGAGCAACGCGTTCCCGGAATTGCTTCGGTTTGAGTTTGTTCACGACAGTCGAAACGTCGGCGCTGAACTGGGTGTTATCCGTAAGCATATTCCAGACCTTCTTGACCAGCATCACGAAAGCTTCTTTCTCAAGCATGCTATTTTTCTCCTTGGTTTTTTCAGTTGTGCAAATGAGCTTCGCATACAGGATGTGTGCTGTCAATCCCGCACCACTTTTTACCCGGGAGAAAAAGTGGTGCGGGATCAATCGTGCTAGCATGCAAGCATGGAGCATGAGCAGTACACAACCATAGGCAAGCTCCGCATTCACAGCATTACTGCTGGAGCTGGGAAGGCAGTTGTCTTCCTACACGGTTGGAGTCTTCAAGCCGAGAGCGCAGCCACTATGCGGGACATGCTGGAGCACTCCTGCCGCATCACCACGCCGACGCTCCTGGGTTTTGGGAAATCCTCTGCACTGCCGAAGGAGTTCAGCCTGGAGGAGTACGGATCGGTGCTCGCTGCGTGGCTTGCACGCGACGCGACGAAGCCCGTGACGCTCGTCGGGCATTCTTTCGGTGGCGCAATTGCCCTCATCGTCGCATCACGAGTGCCGAAGTTGGTGCGTCGCCTGGTCCTCGTCGATAGCATTGGCTTCCCCTTCGAGCGCAATGCCAAAGCGTGGGCCAGAGCATGGGCGAAGCAACGCGATTACAACGTTTCCCTCTCGTTCCGCCGTACGCTTGGAGTCCTTGCCCGACCGTTCACGGAAAATGTTCTCCATCGGAGCACAGATGTGTACCGGATTGCACGGCTCTGCATGGTGCTCGACGTCCGACCGTTCCTGCCAGGCGTGCGTTGCCCCGTCGACATCGTCTGGGGCGATCAGGATGATTTCATCCCCCGTAGCGTCGGTGAGCGTTTGCACGCACTCATCCCGCAGTCCACGTTCCATACTGTGCCCGGCAGCCACGACTGGCCGCTGCTGGAGCCGGAGAAGTTGTTGCCGTTCATCGAATAGCAAAAGCACTGGACAGGCCAGTGCAGTGTCGTTGAACGGCAGTGCGTTTACTTCGCTTTCTTCACCCGCCCGTGGGAGCGAATGCAGGATGTACACGCGGCCACGCGCTTGCCATCTTTGAACAAGGTCTGCACGTTGACGTGCTGCCGTTTGATGGTGGCTATCTTGGAGTGGCTGCGCATGTTCCCTTTCAGGGAGCCGCGGCCGCAGATGGAACAGGTTCGGGCCATAGGGTATAGTGTCAGTGGTGTGCAGACTACCACGCCATTTCGCCCCTGACAAGTCCTATGCCGTTCCTCAACCTCCTCATTGCCGAACCGCTCATCGCTTTTGCCTGGGTTATCGCAATTGTCTTCGCTATTGGCATTCACGAGTTCAGCCACGCCCTGGTAGCCAAGCTGCAAGGGGATAGCACAGCAGAGCTGGAAGGCCGAGTGACCTTGAACCCGCTTGCGCACCTGGACCCCTTCGGTTTCATCGTCTTGGTGCTCTTCGGCTTCGGCTGGGGCAAGCCAGTCCCGTTCAACCCCTACAACCTCAAAGCTCGGCGGTGGGGCCCCGCAATTGTCTCCCTGGCAGGGCCAGCCATGAACGTGCTCGGGCTCATTGTATTCGGCACTATTCTTGCGGTCCTCGTACGGACGACGACACTGCCATCGGACAACCTGCTCGTGATATTCCTTGAACTCCTGGTCCGTTTCAACATAGTGTTGGCGCTCTTCAACCTCCTGCCAATCCCGCCGCTGGATGGCTCGAAGCTCCTCACGCTCCTGCCCGATCAGTTCCGGGGGCTCGTCGAGGGGATTACCAAGTACGGGTTCGTCATTCTCATCTTCGTCATCGTCTTCGGCCAGCCGTACCTTGGTGCACTCTTCAACTCCATCGAGAGCATCGTCTTCAAGGTCATCTTTCCGGCTTGAGGGCCCCGACGCTTGACGCCAGGTCGCGGGCGTGGTACATTCGCTCCTGCACGAAACGTTTGCAACCCCTAAGCATTGAACGCACGTGGGGTCGGAACCCACCTCACGGCTTTTCCTCGTTACCCATGCCAACCGTCAACCAACTCGTCCGGCTCGGCCGCGTCACGAATCGCGCCAAGTCCAAGACCCCGGCCCTCCAACCGGTGCTCAACCCACTCAAGCGTCAGCGCAAGAATCTGCCAGAAGGCAGCCCGTTCAAGCGTGGCGTGTGCGTCAAAGTGACCACGACGACTCCGAAGAAGCCGAACTCGGCTCTCCGGAAGATTGCCCGTGTTCGCCTCTCCAACGGTATGGAAGTGACCGCCTACATCCCAGGCATCGGCCACAACCTCCAGGAACACTCCATTGTCCTCATCCGCGGCGGTCGTGTGAAAGACCTCCCAGGCGTCCGTTACCACATTGTCCGTGGCGTATTCGACACGCAGGGCGTGGCCAATCGCAAGCAGGGTCGCAGCCTCTACGGCGCCAAGAAACCTTCCTAACCATATGCGCGGTAAGCAAGCTCCAAAACGCATAATCGCAGCCGACGCCAAGCTCCACAGCCTGGCGGTTGCCAAGTTCATCAACTTCGTCATGGAGCGCGGCAAGAAGACCGTCGCCCAGAAGATCGTCTACAGCGCGCTCGATATCGTTAAGGAGAAGACCGGTAAGGAACCCCTCGAAGCGTTCGACCTTGCCATCCGCAACGTCGCCCCTACCGTGGAAGTCAAAGCCAAGCGAGTGGGTGGTTCCAACTACCAAGTCCCAATGGAAGTCCGCGGCGACCGTCGCCAAGGCTTAGCATTCCGCTGGATTCTGGCAGCAGCCCGTGGCAAGAAGGGCAAGCCTATGGCCGAGAAGCTCGCCACGGAATTCATGGCAGCCATGAACAACGAAGGCGATGCGGTGAAGAAGAAGCTGGACGTGCACCGTATGGCAGAGTCCAACAGGGCTTTTGCCCACTTCGCGTAAGGCGCCAGGGGTGCGTGCGCTATCGCGTCGCACTGGCGGGCAGAGCCCGACCATTGCGAGCGCGACCCTTCGGGCTCGGTCTTCGCTGCGGCTCTCGCTCACCGTACGTCAGTACGGCTCGCTCACTCCTCGCTCCAGACCTTCGTATCGCACTGCACCGCTGACGCCTTGAACTGACTGGGAACACGCTTTCCGCGGCGCATCTGCCGCCGTTTCTATAACTAGCCACTTTTTCCGTCCTATGCCACGAGAGTACTCTCAAGAAAATACCCGTAATATTGGAATAATTGCCCACATCGATGCGGGTAAGACTACCGTGTCTGAACGCGTTCTGTACTACACAGGCAAGAAGCACAAGATTGGGGAAGTGCACGAAGGTGCGGCAGAAATGGACTGGATGGAACAGGAGAAAGAGCGCGGGATTACCATCACTGCAGCCGCCACCACGTGCTTCTGGAACGGCAAGCGCATCAACCTCATAGATACCCCAGGTCACATTGACTTCACCGTCGAAGTGCAGCGTAGCTTGCGCGTACTCGACGGCGGCGTTGTGGTGTTTGACGGCGTGGCCGGCGTGGAGTCCCAGTCCGAGACGGTCTGGCACCAGGCTGAGAAGTTCGGCGTGCCGCGCATCTGCTTCATCAACAAGATGGACCGCATGGGCGCAGACTTCTACTACGATCTCAAGAGCATCCACGAGCGTCTGACCACGCGTGCCCACCCGCTGCAGCTGCCCATCGGTGCAGCAGAGACGTTTCAAGGGGTCATTGACCTCTTCACCCGCAAGGCGCACGTCTACAAGGATGACCTCGGCAAAGATATCGAAATCACCGACATCCCAGCCGACATGAAGGACAAGGTCGAAGAGTTCCGCCACAAGCTCATCGAAGCAATCGTGGAGCAAGACGAGAAGCTCTTGAACCAGTACCTCGAAGGCAAAGAACCGTCGCTTGAAGAACTGAAAGCCACGCTCCACAAGGCCGTCGTGAAGAACGAGCTCGTCCCCGTGCTCTGCGGCTCGGCCCTCAAGAACAAAGGCGTGCAGCTCCTGCTTGACGCCGTCGTCGATTACCTGCCGAACCCGCTCGAAGTCCCACCGGTGAAAGGCCTCGACCCAAAGACGAAAGCCGAGATTGAGTGTAAGCCAATTGACGACGCGCCGTTCGCCGGCCTCGTCTTCAAAATCGCTGCTGACCCGTTCGTCGGTAAGCTCGCCTTCTTCCGGCTCTACTCCGGCGTCGTCACGGCTGGATCGTACGTCCTTAACACCACGACGGGTGAGAAGGAACGTGTGGGCCGCATCGTCCGCCTCCACGCCAACCACCGTGAAGAGGTGCAGGAAGTGTACGCCGGGGAAATTGCTGCCATCGTCGGCTTGAAGAGCACGTTCACCGGCCACACCATCTGCGATCCGGCACACCCAATCATGTTGGAATCTATTACTTTCCCAACCCCGGTCATTGATTTAGCAATTGAGCCGAAGACCAAGGCAGACCAAGAGAAAATGGGCACTGCCATCCAGCGTCTGGCAGAGGAAGACCCCACGTTCCGGGTGAAATTCAACGAGGAAACCAACCAGACCATCATCTCGGGCATGGGCGAGTTGCACCTGGACATCATTGTGGACCGCATGAAGCGCGAGTTCAAAGTGGAAGCCAACGTTGGCAAGCCCCAGGTGGCGTACAAAGAATCCATCACCGCTGCAGCTGAAGCTGAGGGCAAGTACATCCGCCAGACTGGTGGTCGCGGCCAGTACGGTCACTGCTGGGTAAAAGTTGAACCGAACGAGAAGGGCAAAGGCTACGAGTTCATTGACGACGTGAAGGGCGGTTCTATCCCGCGTGAGTACATTACGCCAATCAATAAAGGCATTGCCGAAGCATTGGACCGCGGCATTATTGCTGGTTACCCGATGATCGATGTGAAAGCGACGGTGTACGACGGCAGCTACCATGAAGTCGATTCGTCCGAAATGGCTTTCAAAATTGCCGGCTCCATGGCTGTGCAAGCTGCCTGCAAGAAGGCAAAGCCTGTGTTGCTCGAGCCAATCATGAAGGTAGAAGCCGTGACGCCGGAGACGTTCATGGGTGATGTCATTGGCGACCTGAATAGCAAACGCGCCCAGATTAAGGAAATGCGCGATCGCGGCCAAATGCGCGTCATCAACGCTGATGTCCCGCTCGCCGAAATGTTCGGCTACGCCACCGCCCTCCGTTCGATGTCGCAGGGTCGTGCCTCCTACAGCATGGAATTCAGCCACTACGCCGAAATTCCGCGCAATGTTGCGGCCGCCATCATAGAGAAATCCGCTGTCCAAACGGCCTGAACCCTCAGGGCTTGCCAGAATCCAAAGAGGTTGGTATACTCGCATCTGCACTCTTTTTCCTTCATTCGCAAACCTTAGCCATTAATTCTCACCTGTATGGCAGAGCAATTTGACCGCAGTAAGCCGCACGTGAACGTTGGGACCATTGGTCACGTTGACCATGGCAAGACGACGCTTACGGCTGCTATCCTCAAGACCCTGGCTGCGAACGGCATGAAAGCCCAGCAGAAGGGCGTCGATCAAATCGACAATGCGCCCGAAGAGAAGGCGCGTGGTATTACCATTGCCACGGCCCATGTGGAGTACGAGTCGGAGAAGCGCCACTACGCGCACGTGGACTGCCCAGGCCACGCGGACTACGTGAAGAACATGATCACTGGTGCTGCCCAAATGGACGGTGCCATTCTCGTCGTGTCCGCGGCTGACGGCCCTATGCCGCAGACCCGCGAGCACATCCTCCTCGCCCGCCAGGTTGGCGTGCCGTACATCGTGGTCTTCCTGAACAAGGTGGACATGGTGAATGACCCAGAGCTCATCGATCTCGTTGAAGTGGAAATCCGTGACCTCCTGAAGAAGTACGAGTTCCCGGGCGACACCACGCCAATCATCCGCGGTTCAGCCATGAAGGCAATGGAAGGGGATAAGGCGTCCCAAGATGCGATCATGCAGCTGGTGAAGACCCTGGACGAGTACATCCCCGAGCCGAAGCGTGACCTCGATAAGCCGTTCCTCATGGCCATCGAAGATGTTTTCTCTATTGAAGGTCGCGGTACGGTCATCACTGGCCGTATCGATCGCGGCGTTATCAAGATCAACGAAGAAGTGGAAATTGTTGGTCTGAAGCCGACGGCGAAGACCGTTGTCACGGGCATTGAAATGTTCAATAAGTCTCTGGACCAAGGTAAAGCTGGTGACAATGCTGGCTTGCTCCTTCGCGGTACCAAGAAGGATGATGTGGAGCGTGGCCAGGTCGTGGCCAAGCCAGGCACCATCACCCCGCACACCGAATTTGAGAGCGAGTGTTACATCCTCAACAAAGAGGAAGGTGGCCGCCATACGCCGTTCCTGAAGGGTTACAAGCCACAGTTCTACATCCGCACCACCGACGTCACGGGTGAAGTAGAGCTTCCAGCCGGGACCGAAATGGTTATGCCAGGTGATACCGTGAAGCTCGTCGTGAAGCTCGTTGCCCCGGTGGCCTTGGAAGAGAAGCAGCGCTTCGCGATCCGCGAAGGTGGCCACACGGTCGGCGCCGGCGTCGTAACCAAGATCGTCAAATAAGCATTTCCTCTTGCCCCGTCCCCGCCTCGCGGGGGCGGGGCAAGATCTCATCCGCACCTTTGCACTTTCCATGGCAGAAGTAGCACTACAACCCGAAGTCAAGACTGAAGAAGAGATTCACCAGCGCATTCGTATTCGGATTCGCGGGTACGACCACAAGATCATCGACCAGTCCATCCGCACCATCATCGAGACGGTGAAGCGCACCGGTGCAACGGTTCGCGGTCCCATCCCGCTCCCCACCGAGCGAAATCGCTTCACGGTCATCCGATCATCCTTCGTGCACAAGAACTCACGCGAGCAGTACGAGATGCGCACCCACAAGCGGCTGCTGGATATCCTTGACCCCACACCGAAGACGGTTGATGCGCTCATGAACCTCAATCTCCCTGCCGGGGTTGACGTCGAAATCAAAATGTAGTTCAATGCGGTGAGGTTGCTGCTCCAGGTCCCTGGATCATCAACCCGACCGCATCGAGACGGCCTGCCCGCCGTAGCCACCCTCCTTCGTTCCGCGTTGCGGAACTTCGGCGGGTGACCCGCAGTTATTACGGAACACTTCGTAGAACTTGGCGGAGGCGGGTCACAATTCGCGTTTGCAGTAGGTTCTCTGGCTGATAATACTGGTCGCCGCTGATGGTGTAAGCCAGAGATAACGACTGACATGTACTGTTCTTCCGCTTTGGAGGGACGAGGTATCTGGCAGTTGTCGCCAGATTTTTCTTATCTGGAGGGAAACCTTGGACGGTTCCCCTTCCAGCGCCCCGCTTTCGCGGGGCTGCCTCCCCTCCCTGGCTGAGTCGCGGCGTCAGTCGTCGGACAAGGCAAGCTTGATCCTCCTCCTTCCTAGCGACAGCAAGCATTTACCATGGCCTTTATCCTCGCAAAGAAAATTGGCATGACGCAGCGTTTCCATGAGAATGGCAACGTTATCCCGGTTACCCTGGTGGAAGCCGGTCCGTGCGTCATCACGCAAGTGAAAACCGCTGACAAGGACGGGTACGCTGCCGTGCAGCTCGGCTTCGGCATTGCGAAGCACAGCACGAAGGCTCGCCAAGGCCACGTGAAAGATCTCCCGGCAGTGCGGCACATCAAGGAAGTTCGCGTGGACGATGCGAAGGATCTGGCGCGGGGAACCACCATCGATGCATCAACGTTTGCCGTTGGGAATGTCGTCCAAGTGACCGGCACTGCCAAGGGTAAAGGTTTCCAGGGCGTCGTTCGCCGGCACGGTTTCCGTGGCGGCCCGGCAAGCCACGGCCACAAAGACAACCTCCGCATGCCTGGCTCTGTTGGTGCTACTTTCCCGCAGCACATTATGAAGGGCTTGCGCATGGCTGGCCGTATGGGCGGCCAGAAGTCCACGGTCATCAACCTGGATGTTGTGGAAGTCGACAAAGAAAAGAATCTCATCGCGCTCAAAGGTGCCGTTCCTGGTAGCCGCGGCTCCTTGCTCCTCATCCAGACCGTCTAACTGTATGGCAACCGAGAAGCTCACCCTGAAAGTCTACGACCTCGACGGCAAGCCGACGAAGGATGTCGTGCTGGACCCGAAGATATTTGGCGTGAAGACTGATACAGGCCTTCTCCACCTGGTATCCACTGCGTACCAAGCGAACAAGCGCTTGGGCCTGGCGCACACGAAGACCAAAGGCGAAGTTCGCGGTGGCGGCCGTAAGCCGTGGAAGCAGAAGGGGACCGGCCAAGCGCGCCAGGGTTCCATCCGCAGCCCGCAGTGGCGCGGTGGTGGCATTACCTTCGGCCCGCGCACAGGACGAAACCACACCAAGGTGCTCACCCAGAAGGTGAAGTGCAAAGCGCTCGCCATGGCACTCTCCACCATGGTTGATAAGCACCACCTTATCCTCGTCGAGAAGTTCCCCAGCGATGGCAAAACCAAAGCTGTGGCGCAGCTCTTGAAGAAGCTCAATGCCAACCGCCAGTCGCTCATCGCACCGGCCGCCCACGATACGATGCTCGTCCGGGCCACCCGCAACATGCAAGCAGTGGAAGTCCTTCGTGCTGATAGCTTGAATACCTACGACATTCTCCGCACCCGCCACCTCATCCTCCCCGTCGCTAGCCTCGAGGTTATTGCGAAGACGTTCTTCGCCAAGAAGTAATTTTTATGGGCCTTTTCGACAGACTCCGCAAGAAGCACGAAGACGTGGGCAAGGATAAGAAGCCCGCGAATCCGACGACTGCAGCTCCAAAAGCTGCTGCGGCGAAGCCTGTCGACGAGAAGCCAGAGGAGAAGAAGAAGGCTGACAAGCCGCGCGTTCTCAAGTCTGATACCAAGCACGCGTACCGAACGCTCCTCCGTCCTGTCCTCACCGAGAAGTCGACGCGCCTCACCAGCCAGAACCAGTACGTCTTCGCCGTCCCGACGAGCTCCAGCAAAGTGGAGGTTCGCG
>Ga0172379_10003152_pt1 | contig 26998 bp, 37 predicted proteins | sample GrowelOW334metaG_FD_119756 | JGI IMG/M metagenome (GOLD analysis project Ga0172379, IMG submission 119756) | Groundwater microbial communities from an aquifer near a municipal landfill in Southern Ontario, Canada - Groundwater well OW334 metaG | ecosystem: Environmental > Aquatic > Deep...
GAAGATGAAGATTGTTCCTAAGGCCAAGAAGATGAAGATTGTTCCTAAGGCCAACGAGGTAACTCTGAGGCTTATCCCTGGTGGACAGGATTTATCCATCAAAGCTCTGGATGGTCGGAGCCTGATTTACAAAGCCAAAGACACCTTTGGGTCATTTATTGATCTCCCGTTTGGCTATGGGGATGTAAACAATCCCGGCCTTGCCACCCCAGAAACCCATGTGCAAGTGCACGAAATAATCAGTTCCGGCAAATTTATTGATATTTTTCGTTCGCTGCCCGGTACCTGGAATCAGAAATGGGTTTCTCAAAGTCAAGTTATCGAGTTCTGTAAAAGTTTAGCCTTTTGGCTAAGAGGGGAGAAATACGGAACTTTCTTTCTGATAAAAACGAACGAAGACGAAGATAAACCTATCGACAAAAATGACCCTTACGGCGACGTCGCCATAGTCATCGTATACGTGGATTGGAATGGGCTGGCTGTCCACTTAAATCGCCTGTCAGATTACAATGTCTGGTGTGGCCAGAATCGCTATCGCGTGGTCTCTCCAATAGTCTCTCCAAAACAGCTACAATCTATTGTGCCCGCGGTCGTTTAGACCTTAGGTTTGCCTATTTATCCCTCGAATTCTTCAAATTTAGTCAAAAACTAAGTTTAGAGAGTCCGAGGGATTTTTTTGTGTAATAATTAGCCCGATAACTCCTTGACTTTCGCTTTATATTTTGTTAAATTTAATTGGTATCAAAAGTCAGTCTAAAACCTATCCTGAATGTTCAGGATTATTTTTAATATTAAAGTGAGCTTAGTTGCAAATATTAAGCTAAAATTTAAAGAATTTATGCCTACCATTAATCAATTGGTCCGCCAAGGCCGCAAGTCAATTGCTAAAAGACGGAACGCGTTAGCGCTGCACACCAGCCTAGACTCTTTACACCGTAAGAAAAAAGATACGGCCAAAGGGGCGCCTTTTAAACAAGGAGTCTGCTTAAAGGTAACTACGACTACGCCGAAGAAACCTAACTCCGCTTTACGTAAAATCGCTCGTGTCCGCTTATCTAATGGTATGGAAGTGACCGCTTATATCCCAGGCATGGGCCATAATCTTCAGGAACACTCCATCGTGCTCGTTAAAGGCGGTAAGACTAAAGATTTACCAGGTGTCCGTTACAAAGTTGTTCGTGGCGTGTTTGATGCTTCTGGAGTAGAAGCCAGACGCCAAGGTCGCAGTTGCTATGGTGCTAAGAAACCGAAGAAAGCCTAGTCCAATATAATTGCCAATCTAAATAATTTAAGAAAAATAAACGCCGTAGTTTAATTAGCTGATAAATTTACGGCCCAACTAAAATATGAGAGGTAAACCAGCTCCTAAAAGATCCATCGAAGGTGATTCTAAATACAACGATAAGAATATCGCTAAGTTTATTAATTACATCATGGAACGTGGTAAAAAGACCGCCGCTGAGAAAATCATGTACGGCGCTTTTGAAATTATCAAAGAAAAGACTAAACAAGACCCCCGTCACATTTTTAATAAAGCGATTAAGAAAGTTTCGCCGCTTGTGGAAGTTCGTGGTAAACGTGTCGGCGGTGCCAACTATCAGGTTCCTTTTCAGGTTCGTGGTGAAAGACGCTATTTCTTGGCTTGCAATTGGTTAATTAACGCCGCTAATGACCGCAAAGGTCGAGCGATGGCTGAAAAATTAGCTACCGAGATTTTGGATGCTTCGAACGGTGAAGGAACAGCGGTTAAGAAGAGAGAAGCGGTTCATAAGATGGCGGAAGCCAACAAAGCTTTTGCCCACTTTTCTAGATAAATCCATTTTCGGAGAATTTCTTCGTCAGAGGCTGCAGGGCTCGTTCGCCGTATGTCAAATACGGCTCACTCCACGCTTCGCCTCTTCCTCGAACTTCTCGCAAAAATGAATTTATCTGTTAAACACAATATTAAACACATTTTTAAAAAAATATAACATATGGCCCGAGACTACGCGTTGGAAAACATTAGAAATATTGGCATCATGGCGCACATCGACGCCGGCAAAACAACTTTTACCGAGCGTGTTTTGTTTTACACCGGCAAGAAGCATAAGATTGGTGAAGTGCACGAAGGAGCCGCTGAAATGGACTGGATGGAGCAGGAGAAAGAAAGAGGCATTACGATTACCTCCGCGGCCACGACTTGTTTTTGGAAACATAATAAAATCAATATTATCGATACTCCTGGGCACGTCGACTTTACAGTTGAAGTCGAGCGCTCACTACGCGTTTTAGACGGTGCCGTGGCGGTTTTTGACGGCCAAGCCGGTGTGGAACCGCAATCTGAGACGGTTTGGCGCCAAGCGGATAAATATAATGTTCCTCGCCTTTGTTTCGTCAATAAGATGGATAAGATGGGCGCGGATTTTTATATGAGTCTTAATTCCATCCGCACTCGTTTGAATCAGAAGGCGGTGGCGATTCAGTTGCCAATCGGTGCCGAAAGCAACTTAACCGGCGTGATTGATATTTTAGAAAAGAAAGCCTATACCTTCTCCGGTTTTAATGGCGTTAACGTCGAAGAAATTGCTATTCCGGAAGACATGAAAGTTAAAGTCGATGAATATCATAGTGAATTAGTTGAAAAAGCCGTGGAATGCGACGAGAAAACCATGGAGAAATATTTAGGTGGTCAGGAAATTTCTTTAGTTGAACTTAAGGCCGCGATTCGTAAAGGGGTGATTGCTAACGCGATTTACCCAGTTTTATGCGGCACAGCGTTACAGAATATTGGTGTTCAGTTAGTGTTGGACGCGGTCAATGATTATTTGCCATCACCACTTGATGTGGCCGAGCTGTTTGCAACTGATGTCCGCGACGAGGAAAAGAAATATCCGATTACGGCTGATGACAGCAAACCCTTTGTTGGTTTGGCTTTTAAGATTGCGACTGATCCTTTTGTTGGTCGTTTATGCTTTGTTCGTGTTTATCAGGGCGTTTTAACCGCTGGTTCATATATTGTTAACTCTTCCAAAGATACTAAAGAGCGCGTTGGCCGTTTAGTCAGAATGCACGCTAACCATCGCGAAGAAGTTAAAGAGGTTTGCGCGGGCGATATTGCGGCCGTGATTGGTTTGAAAAATACGACGACTGGTAATACCCTCTGCGAAGAAAACAACCCAGTTTTACTAGAGTCGATTGTCTTTCCAGAGCCGGTTATTAAGATTGCCGTGGAACCGAAGACCAAAGCTGATCAAGAAAAGATGGGCGTCGCTTTACAGCGCTTGGCCGAAGAAGATCCGACTTTTAGAGTGGAAACTGATGAAGAAACCAACCAAGTCCTGATTTCCGGGATGGGTGAATTACATTTAGATATTATTGTTGATCGCATGAGACGAGAATTCGGTGTGGAGGCCAATGTTGGTAACCCACAAGTTTCTTATCGGGAAACCATCACAAAAATTGCCGAGGCGGAAAACAAATATGTTAAGCAATCCGGGGGACGTGGCCAATACGGTCATTGTTCGTTGCGCGTTGAACCGCTGGAAACTGGCAAAGGCTTTGAATTCGCTGATGAAGTTAAGGGTGGTGTTATTCCGCGGGAATATATCCCGGCGATTGAGAAGGGTGTTAAAGAAGCGCTGTTGTCCGGCACCGTGGCCGGTTATCCGATGGTTGATATTAAGGCGGCGGTTTTCTATGGTTCCTATCATGAAGTCGACTCTTCCGAAATCGCCTTTAAAATGGCGGCTATTTTTGCTTTCCGGGATGCTTGTCAGAAAGCTGGTCCAGTTTTATTAGAACCGATCATGAAAGTGGAAGTGACAATGCCGGAAGAATATATGGGTAATATTATTGGTGATCTGAGCAGTAAACGCGGTCAGATTGAAGAAATGTCCGATCGGGCGAATATTAAAGTGGTGCGCGCTAAAGTGCCTTTGGCGGAAATGTTTGGTTACTCCACGAGCTTACGCTCAATGAGCCAAGGCCGCGCTAACTACGCTATGGAATTTTCTCATTACGCCGAAGTGCCGAAGAATATTTTAGAGGCCATCAAGGAAAAGAAAGGTAAATAAATAATTTTAGTTAAGATTATAAATTATGTTTTCGTGAGCGCATATTTTTTCTGAAAGAAAAAATCTAAGCGAACAAAATATAATTTATAAGCTAGTATATGTTTCCGGAACAATTAAAAAAAATTCTTAACTTAATAAAGAAGACGGGGGATAGGGTCGTCATTTTTGACGGCAGTAATCCGACCGATTCCTATGTCGTGATGAATTTTGATAATTATGCCGCTCTCAGAGGGGACAATAATTATCAAACTGAGCTGAAGTCAACCGAGAGATTATCGACCGTTGAAGACGTCAATAGAACCGTCAATACCCCGAAAATAGAGAAAACGGAAAATTTGACAGAAGAAGATTTAACTGATAAAATAAATCGCGAAATCTCGACTTGGAAAAATCGAGATAATTCGGCTTACTTGGGAGAAGAAGATAAGCCCAAAAAGGCTTGGCAGATTCCGTCACAAGTGAAAGATAAGGCTAAAGAAATCGAAGCATAATTTATAAATAATAATAATTAATTAAGTTCGGCTGGTTTCCTGTAAGAGGGAAAAAACCCCGTTAAGTCGGGGGCCGTACACAAAAAACATGGCAGAAAAATTTGAACGCAATAAGCCCCATGTTAACGTCGGTACTATCGGCCACGTTGACCATGGGAAGACTACCTTAACCGCCGCGATGTTGGCTGTTTTTGCCTCTAAAGGCCTGAAAGCTTCCAAGAAAGGCGTTAATGAAATCGATGCCGCTCCGGAAGAAAAAGAGCGTGGTATCACGATTGCTACGGCCCATGTCGAATATGAATCAGAGAAGCGCCACTATGCGCACGTCGATTGTCCGGGACACGCCGATTATGTTAAGAACATGATCACGGGGGCCGCTCAAATGGATGGCGCTATTTTAGTGGTCGCCGCGACTGATGGCCCGATGCCTCAGACTCGTGAACACATCTTGTTAGCTCGTCAGGTTGGTGTCCCTTATATCATTGTTTTCTTAAACAAATGCGATATGGTCGAAGATAAAGAATTAATCGACCTAGTCGAAGAAGAAATTCGCGATTTACTCAAGAAATATGAATTCCCGGGCGACACTACCCCGATTATCCGTGGCTCAGCCTTAAAGGCTCTAGAGAACCCGGAAGGTCCGGATGCCGCACCAATCATGGAGTTAATGAAGGCTTTGGATGAGTATATCCCTGAGCCGACTCGCGATGTTGACCACCCTTATTTAATGCCGATCGAAGATATCTTCTCAATTGAAGGTCGCGGAACAGTTGTGACTGGCCGTATTGAAAGAGGCATTGTCAAAGTTGGTGATGAAGTCGAAATTGTCGGTTTAATGGATACTAAGAAAACGACCGTGACTGGTATTGAAATGTTTAACAAGTCTTTGGATCAGGGTCAGGCCGGTGATAACGCTGGTATCTTACTGCGTGGTACCAAAAAGACGGAAGTTGAACGTGGACAGGTTCTCTGCAAGCCGGGTACAATCTCTCCTCATACTGAATTCACTGCGGAAATCTATGTTTTATCCAAGGATGAAGGTGGACGTCATAAGCCGTTTTTCAATGGTTATAAGCCCCAGTTCTACATCAGAACGACTGATGTCACCGGTGATATCACTTTACCGGCTGGCACCGAAATGGTTATGCCTGGCGATACTGTCAGCTTAACTGTTAAATTAATTTCCCCGATCGCTTTAGATGAAAGACAGAAGTTCGCTATCCGCGAGGGTGGCCGCACTGTCGGCGCCGGAGTAGTTACTAAAATCTTAAAGTAAGTAGACACTTAGCCCCGTTCTTAGATTAAGGACGGGGTTGTAGTGTATATTTAAATTTATCAAGTTATGTCCGAAAACAAAAAAGAAGAAAAAGATTTTAAGCAAAGAATCAGAATTAAGATCAAAGCTTTTGATCATAAGATTATTGATCAGTCGACGAAAACGATTATCGATACTATCGAACGTTCCAGCGCTCAGTTTTTTGGGCCGATTCCCTTGCCGACGGAGAAGAGAAAATATACGGTCAACCGTTCAACTTTCGTGCACAAGGATGCTCGTGATCAGTATGAGATGCGTATTCATAAGCGCATGATTGATATTATTGATCCGACTGCTAAAACTATTGAAGATTTAACTAATCTTAGCTTGCCATCCGGTGTTGACGTAGAAATAAAAATGTAGTAGTATAAAAAGGTTAGATATAAGTAAGCTAAAATTGGTTCGAATAACTCTAGTAATTAGAAAGTGTTTAAACTAAAATTAGCTAAAATTTGGAGGTGACCCAGTTTAATAAACAAATATAAAAAATAGAGGAAAAATCTTATTTTTTATCTTTTGCTTTAAAACTGGCGTCTGACCAGTTTTTTGTTTATAAGCATGAAGAAAACCCATATGAAATTTATCAGCGGAAAAAAATTAAGCATGACTCAGATTTGGTCTGGCGACGAAGTGTCCGCCGTGACTCCGGTTTTAGCTGGTCCGTGTGTCGTCACCCAGGTTAAGACTAAAGCAACTGATGGCTATAATGCTTTGCAATTAGCCTATGGCGTCAGAAAAGAAAAAAATATCAATAAGCCGCAACGCGGTCATTTTCTTAAGGCGGGGGTCAAACCGGCTCACGTCAGAGAATTCTTGACCGAAGAAGCGGCTAATTTTAAAATCGGCGATGTCGTGACCGCGGAAGTCTTTGTGGCTGGCGAGAAAGTCAGCGTGACTGGTACTTCTAAAGGTAGAGGTTTCCAGGGGGTGGTGAAACGCCATCATTTTCATGGTTTCAGAAAAACTCACGGTAATAAAGATCAGGAAAGAATGCCAGGATCCATTGGTCCGAAAGGTCCAGCCCACGTCTTTAAAGGGACTCGCATGGGCGGACGCATGGGTGGAGATAGAGTAACCGTAACCAACCTAGAGATTGCTTCAGTGGATGTCGCTAATAATATTATTTATGTGAAGGGCGCGGTACCGGGAGCGATTAATGGTTTTGTGACTATCCAGAACGCTGGTGACTTACAAGTAAATTTACAAAAAGCGGCCGCTTCTGTCGAAACTCCAGTTGAAGCAGTTGTCGAAACTCCGGTTGCCACTCCAGTTGAAGCCGCGGTTGCCACTCCGACTGAAACTGTGGTTGAGACTCCAGTTGAAGCTAAATCTGAAGAAACTAAAACTGAAGCTATCGTTTCATAATTTCGCAATTAATCGATTATTATATGTCATTAAAGATAAAAGTCTACAATCAATCCGCCGAACCTATTAAGGATTTGGAATTAGCCGACAAAATTTTTGCCGTTAAAGCAAATCACGAATTATTGCATCAGGCGGTCGTGGCTCAGCAAGCGAATGCTCGCCAGGTCTTGGCTCACACCAAAGATCGCAGTGAAGTTTCCGGCGGCGGTAAAAAACCTTGGAAACAGAAGGGAACTGGCCGGGCTCGTGTCGGCTCTAGCCGTTCTCCGTTATGGATTGGTGGTGGTGTCACTTTTGGTCCGACCAAGAATCGAAATTTTAAACAGAAAATCAATCAGAAGATGAAACAGAAGGCAATATTTATGGCTTTATCTGACAAGGTGGCTAATAATTCTTTAGTGATTTTGGACGATTTGAATTTCACCGAGTATAAGACTAAGAATTTTAATAAAATGTTGAGTGCTCTAGAGAAGAAGGTTTTGAATACCGAGCGCCGCGATGTTTTAGTGATTAATGCCGCTGAGGCGGAAATGACTAAGTTCTCTGGCCGAAATTTAGAGGGTGTTAAGATTATCAATTTGGAAAATATTAATTTGTTAGATTTGTTGAATTATAAAAATTTATTACTGTCGGAAAGCGTTTTGTCGGCTTTGTCCGAACGTTATAATAAGTAATCGTGAATTATATGGCTTTATTCGGAACAAAAAAAACTGACCCTAAAAATACTAAAGCGGTAAATTCTAAACCGGCGGCTAAAGCTGTCGAAAAGAAAGCTGAAGCTGTCTCAATGCAGGATTTATATAGTGGCGCCGCCACCACGGTCACCAAGACTAAGGGTTCTAAGACGACTGCGGCCGCCGCTAAGAAAAGCGAAGCGCACCGCGTTCTAGTTTCCCCATTAGTAACTGAAAAGGCCACAGTTCTGAGCGAACACAATAAATATGTTTTTATTGTCTCGACTTCGGCTAATAAGATTGCCATTGCTAAAGCCATTCACGATGTTTATGGCGTTAAGCCCGTGGCGGTCAATATCGCCAATGTTTCTGGCAAGAAAGTGGCTCGTGGTCGAATCAAAGGTGTCCGCAGTGATTGGCGCAAGGCGATTGTCACTTTGAAAAAGGGTGAGACAATCAAGATTTACGAAGGTGTCTAATTTTATATTTATTTAATTTCGATATATGGGTATTAAAAAAGTAAAAGCGAATACTCCCGGCCGTCGTGAAGCGACTTTTGATGATTTTAAAGATTTAACCAAATTTTCTCCGGAAAAGAGATTGGTAGTTATTCGAAAAAGACGCGGTGGACGCAACGCCAGCGGAAAAATTACGGTGCGTCATCATGGTGGCGGTGCCAAGCGTTATATTCGTTTAATTGATTTGAAAAGAGATAAATTTAATATTCCAGCGACCGTGGCGGCGATTGAATACGATCCGAATCGCGGCGCTCGTTTAGCTTTACTAAACTATTCTGATGGTGAAAAACGTTATATTATCGCCCCGCTTAATTTAAGCGTCGGCGAGAAGATTTTAAGTTCTCAGGAATTAATTGAAATAAAAACTGGCAATGCTTTACCGTTAAAATTTATTCCAGCTGGTCTACCGGTCAGTTGTGTTGAATTAGAGCCGGGTCAGGGTGCTAAAATTGCGCGCGGAGCCGGTAATGTCGTCTATGTCATGGGCGTCGAGGGAAAATACGCTCAGATTAAGATGCCGTCCGGTGAAATCAGACAAGTCAAGAAAGATTGTTTGTGTACCGTCGGTCAGGCCAGTAATCCTGATAAACGCCATATTTCCTTGGGTAAAGCCGGTCGTTCCCGCCATTTAGGTATTCGTCCGACGGTTCGCGGTACAGCCATGAATCCAGTTGATCACCCCCACGGTGGTGGTGAAGGCAACCAACCGATTGGCTTGCGCCATCCGAAGACTCCTTGGGGCAAACCAGCCTTGGGTGTTAAGACTAGACGCAAACACCCGAGTGATCGCTTAATCATCAAGAGACGGGCGAAACGCAAATAATCTATTCATTGAATAAATAATATGTCCAGAAGTTTAAAAAAAGGCCCATACGTTAATTTGCGCCTGTTAAACAAAATAAAAAATTTGAAGCCGGGCGATAAAACCGTGATTAAGGTTTGGGATCGCGCCGCCACAATTACTCCGGAAATGGTCGGGTTTACTTTGGGTGTCCATAATGGCAAAACCCATATTCCGGTTTATGTCGTGGAAAATATGGTTGGACATCGTTTAGGCGAGTTTTCAATGACTAAGAAATTCATTTCCCATGGCGGTAAGATGGCTAAATCTCAAGCCGTGGCTAAGAAATAATTAATTAATCCTGTTTGGCCTCAGTCGGCGATAGGAATAAAAATATGGAAGTAAAAGCTAGTTTAAACCATTTAAGAATGTCACCGCGGAAAGCCCGTTTAGTGATTGATGTTATCCGCAAGATGCCGGTGCCGGCCGCTTTGGATCAACTAAAATTCATTAATAAGCTGGCGACGGCACCAATTGCCAAGTTGATTAAATCAGCCGTGGCTAATGGTGTTAATACCTATAGTTTAGAAGAAGCAAATTTATATATTAAAGAAATCCGTTCTGACGAGGGTGTCATGTTAAAGCGCTGGATGCCTCGCGCGCACGGCCGAGCTACTTCGATCCGCAAACGCGGTTGCCACTTGAGCTTAGTACTGGGTGAAATTAAAGAGAGTGGTAAAAAAGAGAAAAAAGTCGTTAAGGCTGCCGATCCGGTTAAATTAGAGAAACTGGCCAAAGAAGGCGAAAAGACCTCGGCCAAGGCTTCGCTACTCAGAGAGAAGGGCAAGAAGGCGGCGGGTGAAAAGACGAAGATGTTCCGTCGCAAAGCTGGCTAATAAATTCATAATTTAGTTTTGAATCAATAATTGAATTAATATGGGTAAAAAAGTAAATCCGAAAATTCTCCGCATGGGTATCACCAAGACTTGGCCGTCTTTATGGTTTGAGCGTGGTGAGAAATATATCAAGAATATTAAGCAGGACATCGGTGTCCGTAAGTATTTGATTAGAGAATTTAAGGAAGCCGGTATTGATGTGGTTGGAATTGTCCGTAGTGTCAATAAAGTGGAAATTAACGTTACAACCGCTAAACCAGGTTTGATTATCGGTCGCGGTGGTAATGGCGTCGAAGAACTTAAAAAGAAACTACACGATAAATTTTTGAAAGATTTTCGTTTGGGTGAAATTAGTTTGAATATCAAAGAAGCAAATCGCTCTAGTCTGAGCGCCCAGATTACTGTTCAGTCCATGATTTTAGAAATTGAAAAGAGAATGCCTTTCCGTAAAGTGATGAAGCAGGCTTTAGGCAAGATCGAACGAGCTGGCGCTTTAGGCGTTAAAATCGTGATTTCTGGCCGCTTGAATGGTGCGGAAATTGCTCGCACGGAAAAATTGGTTTGGGGAAAAGTTCCTTTGCAGACTTTAAGAGCCGATATTGACTACGCCCGCGGCGCCGCGCATACGACTTATGGTGCCATCGGCATCAAAGTTTGGGTTTATAAAGGAGAAGTTTTTGAAAAAGAAAAGAACGCCAAGGGCGACGTCATCGCCGAGTAAAAATAATCGCCGAGTAAGACAAATTATAAAAAAATTGAAACAAGACAAATATGTTAATGCCCAAGAAAACTAAATGGAGAAAAGATCAGAAGCGACGCCGCGGTGGCAAAGCCAGCCGATTTTTGAATATCAGTTTCGGTAACTACGGCTTAAAGAGCTTAACCGCTTGCTGGGTGACTTCTCGCCAAATAGAATCGGCTCGCCGTGTCATGACTAAATATGTCAAGAAAGGCGGCCAAATCTGGATCAGAATTTTTCCGGATAAACCAGTTACCGCGCATGGTGGAGAAATTCCGATGGGTAAAGGTAAGGGCGCGGTTGATTATTACGTCGCGATCGTTAAACCGGGCATGGTGATGTTTGAGATGGCCGGCATTGATAAGGAGACCGCTAAGAAAGCGATGGAATTAGCCGCTCATAAATTACCGGTTAAGTGCCAGTTCATCAGTAAAGAATAATCATAAATATATGGATTTTAAAGAATTGACCACTAAAAATACAGCCGAACTAACTAAACTCTTGGCCGTTAATCAGGAGAAATTACGTGATTTGCGTTTTAAGGATTCCAATAAACAGTTAAAAAATGTTCGGGAAATCAGAGCCTTAAAGCAAGTAATTGCCCAGACTTTAACCTTATTAAATAAGCAAAAATAAATATGGCCACCAAACAAGTTAAAAAAACCGAGAGCACTCCGGCGAAGACGTTAAGTCGCCAGTTTGTTGGTGTCGTCGTCAGTGATAAGAGCGCTAAGACTATCGTCGTTAAAGTTGAAAGCGTCAAGAAGCATCCGAAATATCTGAAACGTTATGTTGTCAGCCGTAAATATAAAGTTCATGATGAACTGAACACTCATAAGATTGGCGATCAGGTGACTTTTGTGGAATGCCGTCCGCTGAGCCGAGATAAACGTTGGCGGATAGTGGCCTAGTTCGATTTTATTCGCAATAAATTTAATTGATATGATTCAAGTACAAACATATTTAAAAGTAGCCGATAATTCCGGCGCCAAGGAAGCGCAATGCATTCGGGTGCTCGGCGGTACCAAACGACGCTACGGTCATGTCGGTAATATTATTATTGTCGCCATCAAGTCCGCTGTGCCGCACGCCGCTATTAAGAAAGGGGATGTCGCCAAAGCGGTCATTGTCAGAACTAGAAAAGAAATCAGACGAGTTGACGGGTCTTATGTTAGATTCGATGACAACGCCTGTGTCTTAATCAATGATGTCGTTAAAAAAGATCCAAAAGGTACCCGTATTTTTGGGCCGGTGGCTAGAGAAGTGCGCAAGGCTGGTTTTGTGAAAATTGCCTCTCTCGCTCCTGAGGTTTTATAAAAAATTTCTTTTGAAGAATATGAATATTAAAAAGAACGACAAAGTAAAAATTTTAGCTGGTAAGGATAAGGGTAAGATCGGTAAGGTCTTGCAAGTTTCTCCTGAAGATAATCGCATTAGCGTAGAGGGTTTGAATTTGCTAATTAAGCATTTGCGCCCGAATCGCCAAGGCGAAAAGGGTCAACGGATTGAATTTCCGGCTTTCATGAATGCTACTAATCTCGCGCTTGTTTGTCCAAAATGCGGCCGTGCGACCAGAGTAGGCGCCAAAGTTGTTAAATTAGAAGGAAAAAAAGATAAAAAATTCCGCGTTTGTAAAAAATGTCAGGAAATAATCGAGTAATCTAAATTTTATGCGGTTAAAAGAAAAATATAAAAAAGAAATCGTGCCGAAGATGGAAGAGAAGTTCGGTTTCAAGAATGACATGCTGGTACCTCGTTTAACCAAGGTGGTTTTAAATGTGGGTTTTGGCAATCATGCTAAAGAGAAAGAATTTATCACTAGCATCGAAAAGGGTTTGACCAAAATCTCCGGCCAGAAAATAATCTTTGCCAAAGCGAAGAAATCGATTTCGGCTTTCAAAATTAGAGAAGGTTTAGTTATTGGCGCTAAAGTTACTTTACGCGGCCAAAGAATGTATGATTTTGTCGACAAATTGGTTAATATCACTTATCCGCGCGTCCGCGATTTCCGCGGTATCAGCGAGAAGATGGTTGATCGTAACGGCAATTTAACCGTCGGGTTTAAAGACTATACTTGTTTTCCGGAAATTCACGTGGAAGAGGTTGATAATATCTTTGGTTTGGAGGTTTGTTTAGCTACCAATGCCGAGAATTATGAATCTGGTTTAGAGCTTTTCCGCCAGATCGGTTTCCCTTTTAAAAAAGACGTTAAATAAGTTAAATACTATGGCAAGAACTGCATTAATTGTTAAAGCAAAAAGAAAGCCGAAATTTTCCACCCGGAAAATTAATCGTTGCTGGCGCTGTGGCCGCAATCATGGCTTTATGCGTGATTTTAAATTATGCCGCATTTGCTTCCGAGAACTGGCTGACAACGGCGATTTGCCGGGTATCACTAAATCCAGCTGGTAATATCAAATAATTAAGTTAACTCAAAAATATGATGGATCCCATCGCAGACATGTTTACAAGAATTAGAAACGCTTCCGCGGTCAAAAAATCGGAAACTCTTTTGCCGATGAGCAAATTGAAATATGAGATTGCTATGATTCTGGAACGTGAAGGCTGGATTAAAAAAGCGACGATTATTCCGGGCGGTTTAGCTGGGCGACACAGCAGTTTTGATGAACTGCGCCTGGAGCTTAAATATCGCAAGAACGGCAAATCGCAGATTAATTCTATCCAAAGAGTCAGCCGACCCGGTTTACGCGTTTATGTTTCTTGTGATGAACTGCCTACTGTTTTAAATAATTTAGGTATCGCGATAATCTCAACCTCGAAGGGCCTGTTAACTAACAAAGAGGCCAAGAAGCAGAAGATTGGCGGAGAAATTATCGGAGAGATTTTTTAATTATCTAAAGAATTATCAATATGTCACGTTTAGGAAAATTGCCAATTAAATTAATGCCGGGCGTCACCGCCACCCTGACCGGGGAGCAGCTGTTTTTCAAGGGGCCGAAAGGCGAATTGAAATTAAGCGTCCACCCGTCGGTGGAGGTTAAAATAACTGACGGCGAAATAAACGTTGCTCCGATTGATCGGGCTTCGAAAAACGCTAGCGCCTATTGGGGGTTGATGTGGAGTTTAATCAAGAACTGCGTGGAAGGCGTCGGGGTTGGATTTACCAAGAAATTGGAAATCAACGGCGTCGGTTATCGTGCGGCGGTTAATGGCAATAAATTAAATATGAGCCTAGGTTTTTCCCATCCGGTTGATTTTGTTCTGCCGGCCGGGGTGACCGCAGCGGTCGCCGGTAATGTTATTTCTTTAATGAGCGTTGATAAGGTGGTGCTTGGAGAAACCGCCGCCAGAATCAGAAAAATTAGAAAGCCGGAACCTTACAAAGGGAAGGGTGTTAAATATAGCGATGAAATTATTAGACGCAAGGCGGGTAAAGCGGCTGCCAAAGGCAAATAATTTGAATTTAAAAAGACGTTAATTATATGGATAAAAATAAGGCTAAACAACAAAAGAATATTCGCCGCCACGCTAAGGTCAGATCGACAATTTCTGGTACGGCCGAGCGTCCCCGTTTAAACGTTTTTCGCTCTAACAGCGGGATGTTCTTGCAATTGATTGATGACTTGAATGGCGTTACTTTAGTCAGTGCGTCATCTAAGGAAATTAAAACCAAGACCGGTACTAAAGTCGATTTAAGCCGAGAACTCGGTGAATTAATCGCCAAAAAGGGTCTAGAGAAAAAGATTACGGCCGTCGTTTTTGACCGTGGTTCCTATCGTTATCACGGCCGTGTCAAAGCCGCCGCTGAAGGCGCTCGAGCCGGTGGTTTGAAGTTTTAATTTGGTAATAATAATTTTCTAATATGTCCGAAGAGAAAAAAAATATAGTTGCCCCTCAGGCCTCAGCCGCCTCTAAAGGAGCCGCCGAAACTGTTGCTAAAGACATCTATGGCGGGGCTCGCCGGGGTGGTGCCGGTGGTCGTGGTCCAAAACGTAATGATCGGCGCGATGATCGACCGAAAGATGATTTTGAACAGCGTATTTTGGAAGTGGCTCGCGTCACTCGTGTTATGGCGGGCGGTAAAAGAATGAATTTCCGCGCTTGTGTGGCTTTGGGTGATAAGAAGGGAAATGTCGGCGTTGGTTTAGGTAAAGGCGCTGATGTGACGATGGCTGTTAACAAAGCGGTTAACCGAGCTCGTAAGACGATGATTAATGTGCCGATGGTCAAAGAAACCATTCCGCACGAAGTTTTACAGAAAGTGGGAGCCGCTAAAATCTTGTTTAAGCCCGCTAAAAAAGGCCGTGGCGTTATTGCCGGCGGTGTGGCGCGCGTTATTCTTGAATTGGCCGGTGTGAAGAACGTCACCAGTAAATCTCTGGGTTCGAACAATAAGATTAATTGTGCTCGTTGCACGATTGCCGCTTTGAAGTCTCTTTATCGAGCTGAGGTTAAAGAAGTCAAAGAGACCAAAGAAACGAAGGGTGTTGCCGAAGAAAAAGCGGCTGCCTAGTTATAAAAGCATTTATCATTTTTGTTAATAAAATATATGTTATCACTTAATACGATCACGAAGGCCAAGGGTTCGGCCAAAAAAATCAAGCGGGTCGGACGGGGAAACGCGTCTGGTCATGGTACTTATAGTACTCGCGGTTTGAAAGGCCAGAAATCGCGCTCCGGCGTCTCTAATTTGAAACGTTTGGGTATGCGCAAACAATTATTGCAAACCCCTAAATTCCGCGGTTTCCGTTCTCTTCAGCCCAAGAATCAGGTCGTGAGCGTTAAAGCGATTAATCGCTTCTTTAAGGATAACGAAGTAGTTACCCCAGCCGCTTTATTTGAGAAAAAATTAGTTTCTTCCGCCACTGAACCGATCAAGATTTTGGGTAAGGAGAAATTAACCGTTAAAGTAACTTTTGAAAAAATAAAAATGAGCGACGGAGTAAAAAGCCAGGTTAAATAAGAATCCAAGCTAAATTAAGCTAAAAATATGTTTGACAAATTAGCACAAATTTGGAAAGCTCGCGATTTACGCAACAGTATCCTGTTTGTTTTGGCCATGTTGGTCATTTTTCGTTTGGCGGCGCATATTCCGGTACCGGGTGTTAATACTGTGGCTTTAAAAAGCCTCTTTGCCTCTAATCAAATCTTGGGCTTGATGAACTTATTTTCCGGTGGTGGCATGGAAAACTTTTCCATCGTGATGATGGGAGTCGCTCCTTATATTACTTCCTCAATTATTTTCCAATTATTAGGCATGATTGTTCCGAAGATTGAAGAAATGCAGAAAGAAGAATCCGGCCGTCAGAAAATTAACCGTTGGACTCGTTGGGCGACTGTTCCGTTGGCTATTTTGCAGTCTTACGGTATGATTACCTTATTACGCAGCGGATCAGCTGGCTTACTGGGCGAAGTCTCGCCCTTTGATTTCGGAGTCATGATCTTAACTTTAACGGCTGGTTCTATTTTCTTAATGTGGATTGGCGAACTCATTACCGAGAAGAAAGTTGGTAACGGTATCTCTTTACTGATTTTTGCCGGTATTGTGGCGAGTTTGCCGCAAGTTGTTCAGCAGATTTTAGTGACTTTTGGTCAGACTCAGTTATTTATGTTAATTGGTTTCGTGATCGTGGCGATTGTGACGATTGTGGGCGTCGTTATCATTAACGAAGGCCAGCGTAATATTCCAGTCCAGTATGCCCGTCAGATTCGCGGCAACCGCTCCTTTGGCGGCACCAGCACTCATTTACCGCTGCGGGTTAATATGGCTGGGGTTATCCCGATTATCTTTGCTATTTCTGTGGTTTTATTCCCGTCCATGGTCGCCCAGTTTTTCATCCACGCTCGGAAAGCCTGGATTGCCAATTTGGCTAACTGGACAATCGGTGCCTTTAATAATCAGCTGGTTTACGGGATCACCTACTTTATTCTCGTGTTTGCCTTTACTTATTTCTATACGGAAGTTATTTTCCATCCGACGCAAATCGCGGAGAATCTGCAGAAGCAGGGAGGATTTATTCCAGGCATTCGTCCGGGTAAGACCACCAGTGATTATTTAGCTAATACTACACATAAAATTATTCTAGTGGGCGCCTTATTCCTAGGCTTGATTGCTATTCTGCCCTTGATTATGAAATATTTTACCGGGATGCAGGCCTTCGCGATTGGCGGCACCAGTTTGCTAATTGTGGTATCGGTCGTGATTGAAACGGTTAAGCAGATTGAATCCCAGTTGACCATGCGGGAATATGATGGTCTCTAAAAATTAACTTTTTTAAAGGAAAATAGAAAATACGGCTAGTGAGCCGTATTTTTTTATGGTATAATATAATTAATAATTAGATATTAGCTAAACTATGAATTTAAAAGACGTGACTAGCGATTTGCGCCAGCAAAACAGTTATCGTTTGGAACAGCGTTTCAATAAAATGCTGCGCACTAATCCGAGTTATAAAAATTTGAGTCCGGAAAACAGAAGTCAGATTATGGATCTGATTAAAGAATATCAGGATAAGTTGCGTCGTAACATCCCGGTTTCCGACTACACTGTTCGGCATGATATGCACCGGATTTATGAGCACCGCTTTGATATGAAGCTGACTATTCGTGATTTAGATCAAATCAGAGATTTATTAGAGAGTTTTAAAGCCTAGTATGGATATTAAGAATTTGCCCACCGGCGGCTATCATTGGCGGCTCGATAAGGGGAAAAGAAATTTTGCCTATAAGCTTTATCGAGTTACCAAACACGGTGATTTACGCAACTTAGCTGATAATCGGGAAACGATTGTTGAATCTTTAAAGCCCTATACGCGCGCTTTTAAAAAATATGGGGGCTTAAATCGTCTCCAGCAAAGACGGGTTTATAAAACTATTCGGAAAAAGGAAGGAGAGCTGAATTGGGGTGATCGTCGCGACGTTAAAAAGGTTATTAAATATTTGGGTCGAAATAAATCTAAGCAAGAAGAAGTAGCCAATCCTTTCGCGTTGGAGAAAGAAGACGAGAGCCAATCCGGCTCTAAGTCCGGAGCCGGTGCTGGTTCGGTGGCCGCTCAGCCACGCGTGAGAATTAATAAAGATGTGAGTAATGTTCCTAGTCGAGTAAATCCCTACTTGCATCGCGTGTCTCGCTACGGCGAGGTTCGTCATTTAGGGATCGTTGATGCTAATCCCTCCTCTACTAATTCGGCCATGCGTCGAGAAGAGGGCGGTTTTGTCGTGCCACCACCACCGGGAGCTAAGCCGCCCCAGCCACTTTCTCGCGAACCGGCTTCACCGGAAAGTGGACGTTTACGTCGGGTGTCGTAAAAGTTTTTTGTAAAATTATTTAATTTAATTAGTCAGCGTTTTTAAATAGAGTAAAAATATGTTTTGGAATATAGTCGTGGTCGTCTTTGGTCTATGTTTGTTTGAAGTCATTAGCAGTGTGGATAATGCGGTTGTTAACGCCCATATCCTCAAGACCATGCCGGAAAAATATCGCAAGATTTTCTTGTTTTGGGGAATCATTTTCGCCGTTTTTGTGGTTCGCGGCCTCTTGCCGTTTGCCATTGTTTGGATGGCTAATCCGGATCTAAATATTATTCAGGTTATTACTTCGACTTTCTCTAACAGTCCGGAAATTAAAGAATATATTGAGCAATCGAAACCGCTGTTACTGCTCGGTGGTGGACTGTATTTGTTTTTCGTCTTTTTATCCTGGTTGTTCTTAGAAGAGAAAAAGTATGCTTTTTTGGTCGAGGGATTTATTCATCGCCAAGGAGCCTGGTTCTATGCTTTAGCCTCGCTCATCACCACCGGAGTTGTTTATCTTTCCCTGCAACGCAACCCGATTTTAGCCTTAGCGGCCACGATTGGCGTTTCGGCCTTCTTTATTACTGATGGCTTTAAGAAGAACGCCGAAGAGAAGGAAAAGCAACTGCTTAATCCGGCGATGAGTGCCTGGAGTAAAATTCTTTATCTAGAAGTTTTAGATGCTTCTTTTTCAATTGACGGCGTCATCGGGGCTTTTGCTTTTACCATTAGTGTACCGCTCATTATTCTAGGTAATGGACTGGGAGCCTTCGTGGTTCGCGAAATGACCGTGCGGGGCATTGATATCATTACGAAGTTTGAATATTTAAAGAATGGGGCGATGTATGCGATTGGCGTCTTAGGGGCGATGATGATTTTAGAAAGTTTTGGTAAAGAATTTCCATTCTGGTTTGCGCCGCTCAATATGGTTGTCCTGCTTGGTTTATTCCTGTTCTTGTCGGTCCGTTCGAATAGGGCTAAACTGAAAACTAAGACTCCAGCGGCCCTGTAAGACACTTTCTACAGCGGCCCTGTAAAACACTTTTTATTTATGATTTATATTAAATCTCCAGAAGAAATACGAATAATCAAGGAGGGCGGCCGTCTACTGGCTAAGATTTTGGCGAGCCTGGCCGAGCAACTGCGACCGGGCCTGGAAACGGCGGCCCTGGAAGATTTGGCCCTGAAATTGATTGATGCAGCCGGTGGCCGACCGGCTTTTAAAAATTATCCCATGGGTGGCGGAATCTTTTTTCCTTCGGCGGTTTGTGTCTCAATTAATGATGAGGTGGTACACGGCGCTTCGTTACCGAATCGAGTAATTAAAGCCGGTGACATTGTTGATTTGGATATCGGGATGGAGTGGCCGGTTCAGGAAAATTTGCGTCGTCAGTATAAGGCGCCGCTTAATCCTCACTCCACTTCGGGCGGCTTCTTTACCGACATGTGTGCGACTTATGGCATCGGTAAGATTAGCGTCGAAGCTAAAAAACTATTGCGAGTAAGCCGAGAATGTCTGAATTTAGCCATCAAAGAAGTAAAACCGGGAAATACGATTAATGATTTAGCGCGCGCCGTTGAAAGACAGGCTGATAAATATGGTTATGGCGTAGTCCGTGATTTAGTCGGTCATGGCGTCGGCTATTTTGCTCACGAGCGGCCGGATGTCTATAACTTTGTGATACCGGAAAATTCTCCTGATAATATTATTCTTAAATCAGGCATGGTGATTGCGATTGAGCCAATGATTAATGCTGGTGACTGGCGCGTTAAAATCGCCAAAAATGGCTATACGGTCGTGACCGCCGATCATTCTCTAAGCGCCCACTTTGAACACACCGTGGCCGTGACTGATAAGGGGATGGAGATTCTAACTATTTAGGTTTAAGCTTATGGAAACCGAAATAAAAAAATATTTAGGCATTGATTGGGGCGAGAAGCGGATTGGCTTGGCCACCGCTGATAGCGAGACTGGCTTAGCCTTACCGCTTAAAACAGTGGCTAACGTGGCTGAAGTTTTAGACGTGATTTTGGATGAAGAAATTGATGAAATCGTCATCGGCTCACCCAAGAAGATGAGCGGCGAAGAAGCTGATAACCCAGCCTGGCTTAATTTTGTGGATAACCTGCGTGGCCGAGTTTCTAAACCGTTACATTTTTTTGACGAACGCTTAAGCAGTCTAGCCGCCGATTCTTTGGACGGGAATGAGCATGAGAAGGCTCAGCGCGACGAGGTGGCTGCCACCATTATTTTGCAAGATTATCTGGATTGTAATTAAAAGTATTTCAGCTTTGAGGTCTTCTTGAGGTTTTCTTCAAGCTTCAGCCAATTCTATGGAAGCTACCAAAAACACGCCCGCTATCATTATCAGCCGCCAACCGTACCGCGAGAGTGACAGTTTGGTAACTGTTTATACTCTAAATTTCGGTAAACTGAACCTATTGGCCCGTGGTACTAAGAAATCACATTCCAAGCTAGCTGGGCACCTCGAGCCGATCAGTTTGGCTGATATCATGATTATTGCTGGTCGCGGATTCGATTATATTGGGGCCGCCGCCGCTTCACAGATCTATTCGGGCCTTCGCCAGGATTTAAATAAATTATTTTTTGCTGGGTCGGCGTTACGCCTCTTCAATCATTTGGTTAAAGAAGGGGAGAGCGATGAGCGCCTTTTTTATTTGTTAATCGACTGGTTGGACATTTTAGATAATTATCAAACCACGGCCGTACCATTAGCCACTGATACGTCTAGTATTCAGTCGCCGGAATTCTCTCGTTCTAACGGGGAACTGCTGTTCGCCTTTTTCGCCATTAAATTACTGGGAGAATTGGGCTACAGTCCGGAGCTGTCGGAGTGTCTACGCTGTCATCGCCAGATTACGGCCGGACATAATTATTTAGATTTGCAAAACGGTGGTTTGGTCTGCGGGGAATGTTATGCCGTTCGCTCAGCCAATTCTCCTGCTCATTCAGGAGATTATCCTATTCGCTCAGCCAATTCTACTATTAGCGATCAAACATTAGCTTCTTCTGGTTTGGAATTATTGACAATTTCAGATGATTGTATTAAATTATGGCGCTTCCTGGCTAACAATAAATTTGAATTAGCACCAAAATTAAAATTAAATCATAAACTTATCAAAGAATTGTCAACTTTGATTAATGGATTTCTCAGTTTCCGAGATTAGAAAATTTATTCTTTAGGGCCAGAAATAGCCAGGAAAATCGGCTATTTTTTTCTTGCTTAAAACAGCGAAATAGGATAATATTTAAGCAGTTAAATATGATGAGTCTTAAAAATCCAAGTCCGCTAAGGGCTGGGAATTAATTTAATTATATGTCAAGAATGTCAGTCGCCGCCGCTAAACAGCAGGCCGCGGGAGAGGTCGTTATCGCCGGTTGGGTGCGTAATCTGCGAGCCCATAAAGGCTTAGTTTTTGTTGATTTAACTGATTTATCAGGTACGATGCAGGTAGTTTTTGTAGCCAATAATAATAGTGACAACAATAACAATAATGATAATAAAAATAATGATAGTTATGATCTCGCGACTAAATTAAATTTAGAAAGCGTTATTGAAGTAACTGGTACTCTTCAGGCTAAGCCGATCAAGAAGGGGGCGATTGACGCGACGCCGGATTTTGAGTTGCTGGCGACCGGCGCTAAACTAATTTCCGCGGCCGATGAAAATTTACCAATTCCAGTTTTAGATAAAGCGGATAATGAAGCGAATTTGGATAATCGTCTGGACTGGCGCTGGCTTGATTTACGTCGCCCGGAGAATCAGCTGATTTTCAAGACCTGGTCAAAACTCGAAGAAGGCTTCCGTGATTATTTCCGACAGAATAATTTTTTACAAATTTATACGCCGTGTCTGATGAGTACGGCCTCCGAAACTGGTTCAGAAGTATTTGAAGTCAAATACTTTGAGCGGAAAGCTTATTTATCGCAGTCACCGCAATTCTATAAGCAGATGGCCATGGCCTCCGGCTTAGAAAAGGTTTTCATCTTCGGTCCGGTTTTTCGCGCCGAACCGTCTTTCACGACGCGCCACGTGACGGAATTTACCGGTTTGGACTTTGAAGTTTCCTATATCACTAAGCTGGAGGAAATCATGAATATTGAAGAGGATCTTTTAATCACCGGCTTCGCGAAAGTGCAGCAGGATTTAGGTTTGGAGTTGGCGGTGCCGACCAAGCCTTTCCCAAAAATCACTTTAGCTGAGGCTAAGCAGAAATTAGCCGCGGCTGGAATTAAGAGCGAAAAGGATTTTGATTTTTCCACTGAAGAAGAAAAAGTCTTGGGAGAAATTATTAAGAAAGAAAATAATCATGACTTTGTCTTTGTGACTGACTACCCGATTGAAGCGCGTCCTTTCTACCACATGTACCATGAAGATAATCCTAATCTCACCAAGAGCTTTGATTTGCTTTATAAAGGTTTAGAAATTACGACGGGAGCCGTTCGTGAACATCGGGTTGAGATTCTCGAGAAGCAAGCGATTGCCAAAGGCATGAATCTGGAAGAATTAAAAGATTATTTAAACTTCTTTCGCTATGGCTGTCCGAATCATGGCGGTGTCGGCATGGGGCCGGGCCGTATTATCATGAAAATGCTGGACCTGGGGAGCATCAAGGAAGTCTGCTTCTTACCGCGCGACGTCAAACGTTTGACGCCGTAAATTTTCTCGCTCCGCCACTCCGCCACTCCGCAACTGCGCCGCTTCGGCCGCGGAGATTTATTACCTCACACTATTACTATGATTATTACTATTAAACAACTCTACCGCGCTACTGCGGCTCAATTGAATAAAGAAATTAGCGTCGCCGGCTGGGTTCGAACGGCGCGTTCTTCCAAAGAATTCGGTTTCATCGAACTGAACGACGGCTCCTTCTTTAAAGGCCTGCAAATTGTTTTCGATAATCAGCTCAGCAATTTTGGGGAAGTTGAAAATATCAGCGTTGGTTCGTCGCTGGAAATCTCCGGGACCTTAGTGGAATCGCCGGCCGCTGGCCAAGCTTTTGAATTGAAAGCTAAATCAATTACTGTTCTTAATGCGGCCCCGGCTGATTTTCCGCTCCAGAAAAAGAAACACAGTTTTGAATTTTTACGTGAGATTGCCCACTTGCGTGGTCGCAGCAATACTTTTTCGGCGGTCTTTCGTTTGCGTTCGGTCCTAAGTTACGCGATTCATAAATTTTTTCAGGAAGAAGGTTTTGCTTATGTCCAGACGCCGATTATTTCGACCAGCGATTGCGAAGGCGCCGGAGAAATGTTTCAAGTGACAACGCTTGATTTAAAAAAGGCGCCGCAGGACGCGAAAGGGGAAGTCGACTATAGCCAGGATTTTTTTGGCAAGAAAGCCGGGCTGACTGTCAGTGGTCAGTTGAATGCCGAAGCGCTGGTCATGGGTTTAAATAAAGTTTATACTTTCGGTCCGACTTTTCGGGCGGAGAATTCCAATACCACTCGCCACGCCTCCGAATTCTGGATGATGGAGCCGGAAATGGCTTTTGCTAATTTGGCGGATAACATGGATTTGGCCGAAAAAATGTTGAAATATTTAATTACCTATATCATTAAAGAGTTACCGGAAGAAATGGAATTCTTTAATAAGTTCATTGACCCGGGAATTAGCGAGCGCTTGAATAATATTCTGGCCGCTGATTTCGGCCGAATTACTTATACGGAAGCAATTTCAGTTTTAGAGAAGTCTGGTGAAAAATTCATTTATCCGGTCAAGTGGGGAATTGATTTGCAAACTGAGCACGAAAGATATTTAACTGATAAAGTTTTTAAGAAACCGGTTTTTGTCACCGACTACCCCAAAGATATCAAGGCTTTTTATATGCGGATTAATGACGATGGGAAGACGGTGGCCGCCATGGATCTGCTGGCGCCGGGCATTGGGGAAATTATCGGTGGCAGCCAACGCGAAGAACGTTTGGAATTTTTGGAGAAGCGGATGATTGAAATGGGCCTCAAAACCGAAGATTATGCTTGGTATTTGGATTTGCGTCGTTTCGGTTCTGTCCCACACGCCGGTTTTGGTCTGGGATTCGAAAGATTAATTATGTATTTATCGGGCATGGCTAATATCCGCGACGTCATTCCTTTTCCGCGCACGCCGAAGAACGCCGAGTTCTAAACTATAATCATAGGCTAAATAATAAATTATGATGGAGTTTACCCAGGAAAAATTTTCTGGTCCCCTCGGCTTACTATTATCACTGATTGAATCCGAGGAGATGGATATTACCGAAATCAATCTGGCGAAAATTGCGGATGAGTATGTCGCTTATATTCGCAGTGCTACTGATCAAATTGATCCTGAAGAATTAGCTGATTTTTTAGTGGTCGCCGCTAAGTTGTTGTTCATTAAATCTAAGGCGCTCTTGCCTTATCTATACACGGCTGAAGACGAGGAAGAAATTGATGATTTGGAGAGACAGTTGAAGATGTATAAGGAATTTATCGCGGCCAGCCAGAAAATTAAAGAGCTGATTGCTAAAAAGAATTTTCTATTTCTGCCACCGCTCCTGAAGAATCGCCGGGCGCAATTTAATCTACCAGTTTTTACAGCGCCGACCAAAGTAACGCCAGAGATTCTGCAATTAGTCTTTGCCAGGGTATTAGCTAATTTAGAAAAACGGCGCGAGGAAAAATTGCCGGAAAGAATCTTGGAACCGAAAATAAATATCGAAGAGAAAATCGCCCTGATTAAAAAGATGTTGGTGGATAAAATTAAAATAAACTTTTCCCGTCTACTGCAGAGTGCCTCGACTAAGACTGAAGTAATCGTCAGCTTTCTAGCCGTGCTCGAATTAGCCAAACAAAATGAATTAGTTTTTGAGCAAGAGGAACTATTCGGCGATATCCAAATCAATCGCTTTACCCCAGCTTAAAATCTCACCTCTCCTTAACTAAAACCTAGAAATTATTGTTTATAAATATGTCATTAAAATCTCAGTTAGAATCATTACTGTTCGTCGCCATTAAACCGCTGGCGGTGCGCGAGTTAGCGGATTTAACCAAAACTAAAGCCAAGGAAGTTGAACAAGCGCTCGATGAATTAGCGTCCGGCTATGGCGCCGGCGAAAGCGGCCTGGCTTTAATTAAAAATAATAATCAGTATCAGATTACGACCGCCGGCAGTAACGCCACTCTAGTCCAGGATTGGCTGAAAGATGAAACTAGCGGTGATTTATCTCAACCGAGCCTCGAGGCTCTCACTATCATCGCCTATCGTGGACCGATTGCTAAATTAGAACTGGAAAGAATCAGAGGGATTAACTGCAGTTTGATTATTCGCAATTTGTTGTTACGCGGACTAATTGAAGAAAAATTCGACAACCAGAAAAATGAACATTTTTATACGGTGACCCACGATTTTGTTCGTTTTCTCGGCCTGCCGAGCGTCGAGTCTTTACCGGATTATGCCAAATTAAATCGGACCGAAACCATCAGTGAAGTTTTGGCCGCCGAACTAGTTGAATTAGTTGGAGAAGAGCCGATTAATTAATTTATAACGTCCATGTTTTTAAGTGCTTTAGCCAATTTTATATTTGTCATTCTGTTCGGGTGGGGGGACATCAGTTCGATTAGTAACGTGGAAGCTAATCTGGTCGCCCTGAAACCGGAAGCATCTCAACTGGAAATCGCCGCCGAAAAAACCGCGGTGCTGGCGGGCGATGGGCGCTTTCTGCTAGAAGCCAAACGCGCTGACGAAATTCAACCAATTGCCAGTATTACCAAACTCATGACCGCCTTAGTTTTTCTGGACAACAATCCGGGCTGGGATCAGATTTATGAAATCACCGCGGCTGATAATATCAGTGGCGGCCGCCTGAGTTTATTCCTAGGTGAACGAGTTACCATTAAAGATCTTTTTTATACTAGTCTGGTGGCCTCGGACAATGGCGCGACCATTGCTCTAGTCCACGCGACCGGCTTAAATGAAACCGATTTTGTCGAACAGATGAACGCTAAAGCTAAAAAGTTAGATCTCAGAAAAACTAAGTTTGCCGATCCGATTGGGCTGAGCAATTATAATGTTTCGACCGCTCGCGAAATAGCCATCATGGCGCGTGCCGCCTTCAAACAACCGGAAATATTGTCAGCCGTTTCCATACCTACCTATCGCTACCAGACCGAGAATGGGACAGATAAAAAAATTGAATCAACCGATTATTTGTTATTTGATTCCGGCGTTAATTCTTTTCAGGTCGTCGGCGGCAAGACCGGATTTACTGACCAGGCCGGCTACTGTTTCGTCGGACAATTTAAGAATGCCGACGGCCAAGAAGTAATTTCCGTCGTCCTAAATAGCCAGGGCAATAATGAACGCTTTAAAGACAGCAAGGCTCTGATTAATTGGGTGTTTAATAGTTATATCTGGCCACGTTAATTTTTTCATTATGACGCTCATTAATCGATTATATTTTCAGTTCCGCCATTATTTTTCCAGCCGTTATCCGCAACTATATAATATTTGCGAGAAACGAAAATCGGTGATTAAGTTTTTCATCGCTGGTTGTTTCGCCGGCGGTTCGGATTTGGTCTTTCTGTTTATCTTTCATGGCCTCTGGCATTGGGATATTGTGCTCTCGACCAGTTTAGCCTTTATCCTGTCTTTCGTAATCAGCTTCACTTTACAGAAATTCTGGACTTTTCGGGACTATAGCCAGAACAAAGTTTTCAGCCAATTGTTCATCTATTTATTAAATGCTTTTCTGGGATTGAGTTTGAATGGTTATTTCATGCATCTGCTCGTCAATCAATTTAATGTCTGGTACATCCTGGCGCAAATCATTGTCAATTTGACTATTGCCGTCTGGAATTTCGTGGTTTATAAATTTATAGTTTTTAGTTCGATTGTTCAAATGTTCGATTGTTATTTTAATTTGAAACAA
>Ga0172379_10003153_pt1 | contig 26979 bp, 27 predicted proteins | sample GrowelOW334metaG_FD_119756 | JGI IMG/M metagenome (GOLD analysis project Ga0172379, IMG submission 119756) | Groundwater microbial communities from an aquifer near a municipal landfill in Southern Ontario, Canada - Groundwater well OW334 metaG | ecosystem: Environmental > Aquatic > Deep...
AACTATGTTTATTACTCACCTTGAAAAAACCAATCAGGTTATTGATGATTACAGCGGTAAAGGCAGTGCGAATTTTTTAGCTGGTTCTTACAAGCCGTCTTCCGACTACTTGGGCTACGGCGACTGGAATCGCGGCAATCGTCTGGCCTTCTTGTTCGGGAACAGTCCCGACGTTCGGGATTCCTACACTGGTCTTCGTTCCGCGGTGGGGATTGGACAGGAATTGGTGTTTGGGGTTTGATTTTTCTTTTTTATTTTTATTTTAAATTTCGTAAAAATAAAAATTTGGTGATGTAGTACCAAATTTGTAAATATATAACGGCGATAAGTTACTCTGCTTGGACGGAGCTGCCGTAAAGTTATAGCGTCAATAAAAACACAAAAATTGTTTCATTTTTTTACGAAACATTGTGCGGCGCAAACTATTATGCATGAACCCCACCGTAATAAGTAATATTCATACCCGCTTTGGGTTTATATAGCGCAATAGGCGCACTTTTGGATCTTGACTGTGGTTATCTAAAAGTTTGGACGGATATTATTATTAATCTTCCGACAACTTGGGCTACGGCAACTGGAATCGCGACAATCGTCAGGCCAACTTGAACAGGAACAATCCCGACAATCAGAATTCCAACACTGGTCTTCGTTCCGCGGTGAGGTTTATGTATTTTGTAGTGATTTTATCCACCCGCCAAGCATTCTGCCAATCTCGCGAATTTTGGCTTGAGCTTGAAATATTTTTGTTTCATTTGCAATATCAAATTCTAAAAACAAACGCAATTTTAAGGTCATTATTTCCAAATGCGCGCTGGCTTTTATAAGATAGTTTACCTTAATTGGTTTTGGTGCATTCTTGGCCATTATCATTTCAGAAAGACAATCCAAAATCGTATTTTCCAAACTTGTGCACAACGAATACCGCCAACGTTTTTCTGTATGATTATTCATATCCACCACTATTTTATACACTTCATATGTCTGATTTATTATGGGTAATGTTTCCATAGGAATTGATTTAAGTTTAAATAATGTTTGGCAAAGCTGGTTTAAGTTTCATCAAGGAAAAAGAAAAATAAAAGAACTGGAAAATTTCCAATACTTTTTAGAAGATAATTTATGGTGGCTTTATTTGGAACTTAATGAAGGCAGGTACATCCACGGTCCATACCAACATTTTACGGTTCAAGACAGTAAACGCAGAGATATTGAAGTGGCCACTGTGCGCGATCGCGTAGTGCATCGTCTGGTGTATGAATATCTTGTACAAATTTACGACCGCACTTTTATCTACGACGCATGGTCTTGTCGTAAAAATAAAGGGTTGGATGGCGCGATAAATCGCACGGAAAAATTCTTTAAAAAATATCCGAAGAGTTTTGTTTGGCGGGCGGATATAACTAAATTTTTTAACAATATAAAACAAGATGTCTTGTTTAGCGTTCTTTCCCGTCGCGTCAAAGATAAAAAAGCGATATGGTTGATCAAAAAAATTATTTACAGTTATAAAATTAATCGGCAATACGAGAGAGAGAGAGAGAGAGGAACAAACTTCAAAGGTATTCCAATTGGAAATCTCACCAGCCAAATTTTTGGCAATATTTACTTGAACGAATTGGACAGACATATAAAAAATATTTTGAAACCACAATTTTATCTGCGTTATGGTGATGATTTTATCATAATCGCGCCAAATAGGATAGTTTTGGAAAATATGCGCGCGCAAACGATAATTTTTCTAAAAAATGTACTGGGGCTTGAAATAAATCATAAACATAATATAATACTACCAGTAAGAAAAGGCATTCATTTTTTAGGAGTGGAAATATACCCTACCGGTCGCCGACTTAAAGCTAAAAATTGGCACCGCGTACAAAGCAATCTAAACCGCCAAAATGTTGCCAGTTATTACGGACTTATAAAACAACACCAAAAAAAGAAAATAAAATATTTTGATTGGTTAATTACTAAAATATATGACCAGACGCCCTGAAAATTTTTCACCTCCAATGCCTGAAAATAGTTCGGCAGATATTTTGACATCTTTAGAATTAACATCTGCAGAAGCGGATTCAATTATGACTCGGGCTAATATTCGCCGACGACAGTTTGAATTAAAAAAGAGTATGTTGGATATTGGAGATACTGCCAAAGATCCGCGTTATGCCAAAATTATTAAAGGTGTGCACCAAGAAATGAATGGTGAAATAGAAGCAGAAAATATTTCGGCGGATGATTTGCTTTTACAAATAGTTGTTTTACGCCAAAACGCGCAACAAGCCGAAGAAATTGATCCGAGGCACGCCGCTTTTTTATATGCCAAGGTCGCGAAATTAGCTACGGCTTGCGGACAAGACGCCAAAGAAGATATAAACAAAGCCAATCAATGTATTGAAGCTGGTAAAGATCTCGCCAAAACCAATCCTTCTCATTTATTGCCTCAAGCAATATTATTGGGAGTGGAAAAAAGATTGTTAGAAAGTTTGCCATTACCAAAAAAAGAAAAAATTATTTTAGCTTGTCAAAATAGTGAAGGATTTTTAAAACAATATGCTTTAATTTTACCAGAGAAGGACAGGGAAGAATTTTTGAATTCTATACCAGTACAACAAAGGGATGTAATCTCTATTATTATTGATAAAATGGTAAGTCAATTTTTATCGGAACAATTCGCTCAAACAGAATCCGAACAAGACCAAAGATTATCAATAATGGTGCGAGCCGCCAAAACATTAGAACAGATTTTAGTTGAATCAGGAGAAAATGCCACAAGTAATGTTATTTCACTTTCTCAAACACTATCCAATTTAAAAGGAGAAGATAGTACAAGAAGTTTGGCTGAAGTAGGGTCAAAAGGGCTGATCAAAGCTCAAAAACCGGAGCAACAAGCCAGACGCTATGAATATTCCGCTAAAATTTTAGACGAATTATTAGACGCCGACGCGGTGAAAGGCGGATTGTTGGCGATGAAATTCTTGGGCAAAAAAGATTTACCGCCAATTTTATTTAAACGATTTTTTGATAAACTACTCAAAGAAAAAGTGCTGACTGAAAAAGCCAAACAATATTTTGATAATGAAACAAACTGGCCTTTTTTAAAAAAATTAATTGCTCAATATCCCAATCAATTTAACACGGTTGTGGATACATTAGTGCAAATTCGCGGATATAATCCTGCCGAAAATGAAGCAGAAGTTTTTCAAGCTTTACAAGATTTGGATTCAATTACACCGATTATTTTTGAACGTTATCGTCGCACTGATACCAAAGGTAAAAAAGAATTAGCTAAAAAAATTAAAGAGTTAAAACCGAAGTTTTTTCAAAATCGGCCGATTAGAAATATTTTGTCGAGAGAAGATAGAGAAATTTTAGCGGAAATGGTGTATTTATCTTATCAGCCGGTTGGCATGAGTTTTTCCAGCGTTCAAAGTTTTATTGAAAAATTAGATGATCACACTGAAGATTTGGAAGGTTTTAAATTTCCTGAAGATGGCTATCCTTTTGTAATGGAACAAGGCAAACGTTATGCGCTTAAACCAGGCGAAAGATTGGATAAAGAAAAACTAAAAAATTATCGCGAACTTTTTGCCGGAAAGACACCTCAATCCGAAGAAGAGGTGGTTGGAGTAGCTAAAACTTTGGAAAAAGTGGCTAAAGCCGGTTCGGACTTTGAAACCAAAGAACTCACATCTTTATTGGGTTTAATGGGTGCCGACCAGCCCGTTCGTAATTTTTTGGAAAGAAGTAGCAATTTGACGCCGAATAATTTTTATACTTATCTAAATGAATTGAAGGAATTATTAGGAGTATATTTTTCAGATAATTATTGGGAAAGATTAAAAAACTTTCTTGGCGCTAATCCAAAAGTTGAGGGCAAAGTATTAAAAATTTTAGCTGTGCCTGACAGACAAACTGTGTTAAGAAAAAAATTAGCCAAAGATGGTGAAAATTTAAACTGGGAAACGGTGGCTACCCGCGAAGATGCTTCCAAAACTTTGGCCGTGTTTATCCAAACTAAAGTTTTAAAAATAATCCGAGAAGAAATTTCCAAAATGACGAACAAGTTTGTAGAAAGCGACACTGGAGAAGGGGCACAAGCAGATGGCAAAAGACAAATAAAGGCCTTTATTTCAAAAAATGTCGGTTCGTTTTTTGCCAAGGCCTCGGCCGGTATTTGTACAGCGCAAGATGTATCATTGTTTGAGCGAAAAGATCATTTTCATATTAATGTAGTGGAAAATGAACAAACTGTGCAGGGGAATATTCAGGCGTATATTATTAAAGATCCAGCTGGCGGTAAATCATTAGTTTTGCGCGGGTTTAATCCAAATACCGCATTTTTAGATAAAATTGACGCTGGTGGATTTTGCGAAGCGGTATTAAAAATTGCTAAACAATTCCAAAAAGACAATGGTTTGACTAATGCTTATATCACCGAACACTTATCTGGCTGGCATGCGCTTTCCAATCGTGAGGCAGTGGCACAATATTTACAGAAAAGATATGTTAAAGAAAAAAAAGAAAAACGATTCAATTTACAAATCGCTTCTTCAACCAGCGTAGGTCGTATTTACGAAATTTAAAATAAAAATAAAAAAGAAAAATCAAACCCCAAACACCAATTCCTGTCCAATCCCCACCGCGGAACGAAGACCAGTGCTGGAAACCCGATTGCCGGGATTGCCCCTGTACAAGAAGGCCTGACGATTGTCGCGATTCCAGTTGCCGTAGCCCAAGAAGTCGGAAGACGGCTTGTAAGAACCAGCTAAAAAATTCGCACTGCCTTTACCGCTGTAATCATCAATAACCTGATTGGTTTTTTCAAGGTGAGTAATAAACATAGTTAGCCAGTCCTCGTTGGTCATTCCTTGCTCATTGGCGTACTCAGGGTTGGTTTGAAGTTGTTTTAAATATTCTCTTGGTGTTTGGTTGGTTTCTATTTGTTTTCTCTTTCCTATTGTTTTTCCTTTGCCTTGTCTTGGTATATTTTTATTTGGTTCTACCATTAACACATTCCAGCCGGCCAAGGGCAAACCCTCTTTTGCTTTTAACACTTCGGCTTTGGTGTATCCATTGTGTTTGGTTTGGTCAAACGAAGTTGGATGGTAAACACCACTGCCATCAATATCGCTTCCTTTCCACTCGTCCCAGACATACACCGGCTGGTTGGTGTCTAAATCCAGCGGTTCATCTTTATCACTTGGACTTTCTTTGGTGGCCAAAAGTTTTCCTTGTTTGTGGTGTTCTTTTATCCTTTGTTCCAGTGTGGATATTAGGTTATCCAACGGTATGGCAAAAGGGGTGAGTTGGATTTCTGTAAACCCTTGGGACAGTTTGGTTTCATACACTTCTCTATTTCTTTTTATCTCTTGTTCTATTGTTTCTTTGCTGGGTATGGGATACTCTTGGTTATCTATGCCAATTATCCCCATTTCATTGGATTCAGGGAGAATATCTAACAATCCTAACTTATTTAGGATTCTGTATTGTCGGTCATATTCTTCCCTAAACTCGGTGGCCAACCAAATATCCAAAGAAGAGGTATCCCGTCTGTCGCCTTGAAATGATGATTCATTCATATAACCATTACTATACCAAAAAACATAGTGGGTGGCAATATGTGTAAATGACAGAAAAAACGGGCGGGCAAAAATTCCCTCCCCTAAAACCCCTTCCTTTTTGCCCACCCCAATTTCACGGGGTTGTAGGGGCAGAGCCCCTACACCATAGCCCCCTAATAATTTTGTTCAAAATAGGTTCTTACTTCGTTGTAAAGTGATACCAAACGAGAATTCCTTCAGAAAATGAAGGAATTTTGTTTTATCTCAGCATAAATAATGGGTTCGATTTTATTAAAAATTCACTTATGAGTTCCTGTCTCTTGACATATATACAAAATATATATAATATATACATACTAAATTATGTATTTTAATAATATGGTTACCCAAGTTATATTCAAAATTGATACAAAACTCAAAGATCGTGCTATGGCCAAGGCGCAACACGAAGGCATAGCTTTTTCGTCTATTCTTAAGCTCGCCACCAAGGCCTTTGTAGATGGTCATTTAACTCTTGGTTTGGTTGGTAGTGAAAAATTTAATACTACTGCCGGCAAAGAAATTAAAGGCGCATTAAAGGATATTGCTCAAGGAAAAAATCTTTCACCAAAGTTTTCTTCCTCTAAAGAAGCGGTAAAATTTCTAAAAGCATAAATGTCAGTGGTGATTACAGGGCTATTTTTGAAGATCAAGGAGATATGGCAATATTTATCACGATTGGGACTCACTCTGATTTGTATTAGGAATTAGTTTACCAACTGTTGCAATTAGATTTACTAAATGGAACTGCATCTTAAAAAGAGGCAGTTTTTGTTTTAGTTAAGAGAAGGAGTATTTCCAGTGAAGGATCACCATTACTCACGGCAAGGAGTAGAGTCGATTGCGGTTGGCAAGATGACGATAAATTCTCAACGTTATATCTTGCTGAAACTTCGGCCGTCTGATAAACTTGTAAAGTAAGTTTTAAATACAATTTTTTATGAGCCAAGAAAATAGGAGATTTTACGCTGTTCCTGATGATTCTAGGATTCCAAAAGAGCATAAAGACTTTGTGATGTCTGAAACATCTAAATTAGAGCACACGTTGCAAAATTTATTTCCAAGGCCTTGTAGATATGGTACTTGCAATGTAGGAGAATATTCTGGTTTAACTGTAATAGATCGCTTGATTGATACTGAAGAAACAAGAATAGGAGCCCCCCCCGAAGGCGCAGCCAAACAAGCTTTGCAGAAAGAAGCAAATATAGCTATAGAAAAAGGATCTCCTTTAGTATTGGTTGGAATTTATGGAACTCCTAGACACTTAGATCATCCCGAATTGAACAAAGCACAGCTTGCTGATATGTCAGCTGTAATGATGGTGCAGGCGGCTTTAGACCGAGTGCATTCTGCTCACGAGCCAGGGGCTCAATTTCGAATGATAGACGAAGACTTGACTGCCTTGTGGTTGGATATTGCTCAGCATCCTGCTGGTCAAACCGGGAAACCGAGATTTAAGACTGTTTATGAGCAATATTATGCAGACAGGCAACGCTTGCTTAGAACTTTAGAAAAAGAGGGTTTGATAAATACTGGAAAGACAAGAATTGAGTTACTTTCCGAATCCGATTTATATGAATCTGTATGGGAAAGGTCAGGATTTTCGGCTCTTCCTCCAGAAGAAGATTTTCTTGAAAAGTGTGAAAAAAATAGGCCAGAATTTTTATGTTATTTGTTTTCAAGTGGGAGAATTATAGCAAAATATTACGGTGAAGATGACAAAGGTTGGGTTTCGTCAGCAGAGAATGTGGAACTTTGGGAAAAATGCCAGAGAGAAATTTTGGACACACCCGAGTGTGCCGCAATTAAAAAAATTGGCTGGCAGGCCTTAATACCTCCAGAAATGAGAAAATTCTTTTTAGAAAAGTTTAGAACTATATTAGGGGATGCAAATTTAAAAGCAGACGATGAAAAACTTTTATTCCATATAGTCACTTATCTTTCTTCTACTTTAGCAAAACATAATTCCAAAACTCTTACTGAAGGGATTCCGGTAGGGTCACCAATTATTAGAGTGCCATTAGTTAAGCCACTTGACGGCAGGCCACCATCTCATCAATCTTTGGTGGCACAGAGAACCTTGCCAAAAGTGAAAGGTGGTATAGGAAAAAAAATAAGCACAACAAATAGAGCTGCGTGGCTTAGTATGGCTGTTCAAGGAGGGGATAAATTGAGATTAGTGGATACGAGTTCGTTTGTTGACACGCCCCAAGAATTAGTAGTACCTGTTCAAATTTACACAGTTGGTTCTGACAATGGACAGGGTTCATACCTAGTGGATACTGCAATTTTACTTTCAAACAGAGAAACAAAAGATTGATAGAGTGTGTTCAAAGTATTCTGTTCAAAACCCGTTGTGTCTACACGCGAATCATTTGTATGTCAGTAAAAATACAAAATTCAGATATTGGTGATCTAGAGGAAATAGTTGATTTAAACTACAATATTTTTTCTGGAATGTATGAGAACAAACCCTATTCTTTGTTTGAATACAGAGACAGGTTAGTTGATAAAGAGTCAGTAATATTTATTGCTACGGAAAGTGATAAAATTATAGGAGACTCTATCGCATATAAAGATGGTGATGGTTTGTATTTATGGATATTGGGTGTTAATAAAGAATATCGCAGTCTAGGAATCGGCAAACAACTACTCCAAAAAAATAAGGAATATGCCAAAAATAATAATCTCGCGTTGATTAAAGTTAAAGTATTTGGGGTGTCGGTTGAAATGCGCCAACTTTTAGAAAATAACGGATACAAGATAATCAAAATTGAAAAGTCACAAAAAGCAGAAAAATATGATGTATATTACTTCGCGTTACAAATACAATATGAATGAATTAATTATACAAGCCACCCCTTTTCTTGAAAAAATATTTCAACTACTTGAAAAAGATGGAATTGATGTATCTGAATATGAGTTGGATCATATATGTTATAGGGTGGAAATAAACGAACGTTACAATCAATTAAAAAATAAATTTTCTCAATTAGGAAATCTAATCAACGAGGAAGAGATAGGGGGCAGACCAATATCTACATTTAGACTAAACCAGCCTATAGAATTTGCGGAACGTAAAATAAATTGTTTGGAGTTACCGTCGCCAAAAATGAACAGTTTTTATTCTGAGGGGTATGAACACATCGAATTTATAATAATTTGAAATTGCCACTGTCGCAAATACATGTTAAACTTGATGTATAATTAATAAAAACAATATGTTAGATGAAAAAGGCGGTCATGCTCATACTGAAAATAAAGACTCAAAGTATCCGGTTGGCTGTTTTGTAGATTTGTGTGAAAGTGGTGAAGGGGATAAAATACACCTAAGATTGCGTTGTACTCTGAAAGCCGACGGCACAGTCAATATGGTCGGAGATGCCGAATTGATAGAAGGTTTGAGATTAAAAGATGGCATAATAGTAAATACTGTATCGGAACCGACTAAAGTCACCCCTCAAGATGGGGTGCGTTTTTTGATAGCTTTGAAAGCGCATTTTAGTTCACCTTATTTATTTGCTACTGAAATTAAATCACCAGAGGTTGGTGCTCAATAATTTTTTCAATATGTCAGAAGCTAGAATGGCCGTAACTAGGGATTTGGCAGTGAGAGGTAAAAAAAGTGATCGCCTAAAATCACCTGAAGCGGTTGAGGCTACGATTATTTCTGAAAAAAAGCCAACTGTAGAAGATAAGGTTTTGTTTGAAAAACAAAAAACTGAAGAAGAGCGAACAGAGCAAATGTTGGAAACCATATTGATAGATGAAAAGCTGTCGAGTATTTTGATTGGTGAATATATAAAATCCGGGGACACGCAAGCTATGCATGAGGCGTTGCGACGCAATAAATTTGAGAATTTTTTACGTGAGGGTGAGAAGGAAGAATTGTTGACTATTAGAACACGCAAAGATGCTGATCTGACTACAGCTGAAAATTGCGAGTTGGAAATAAAAAGACTGGAACAGGAAGTGGAAACTATTGACGATAACGACATAGACGAGAAATATAAAAAGTTTACAGAAATTTCAGACCGACAAACCCAAGCTTTTAGATCACGTGTTTTAAATAGTGAAGTTAGGAAAATAGGGTTGTCTGGCGATGATAAAGCAGAAGCGGTGTTCAAACCGGCGGATGGTGAACCGCATATTATGGTTAAAGGTTCAGATATCGGTACCTTGACCAACCACATCCCACGTGGACATTTGCGTGAATGGTTGGCAGGGGTAGTAGCCAAGGCTATAGGAGCAGAGCGAGTGGTGCCACCGACGGTAATCAGAAAAATTGACGGTCGAGTTGGTTCGGTTCAGGCTTGGGTAAAAGAAGGGCGCATGGCGGTTGAACATTTTAATTGGCAAACAGAAGCCAATCAAGGAGATTTGCAATTAATTGCCACTTTGGATTTTGTGCTTGAAAATTCAGACAGACACCACGGTAATTTTTTGGAAGATGAAAATGGTAGATTAGTTGCGATTGATCATGGCGCAATTTTTCCGACACGACAAAAGAAAGATGTATTATCTCTTCCTTTGCGCGCTGTAAAGGAGCAGTCGATTGATCAAAAGATTGTTGCTAATTTACAGGAAGCGATAGCCAACCCATGGAAGATGGAGCTATTAGAAAAAGCGTTTAAAATTACTTTGGGCGATTCTGCCATAGAAAAATTTGGCGAATTTAAAGGCAGGATGGAAACTTTGGTGCTTAACAAAAAATTTGGAGACTATCATTTTCCGGCTGGTTTTGATGATTATGAGGAATATTTTGGAATGGTGGAAGACGAGATGGCTGTTAGCGAAACTCCCCCTACTGTGAAAAAAAAGTTAGAGCCACCGACAGTCGCTGGAAATAGAAAAGCAGCATAGTTGTTTTTTATTAACAACGTGGGGTTGACAGATATTAGAGCGAGTGATAATATAAAAATATATGAATCACATGTTATTTATTAATACTGCTTGGTATTACAACCGTTCCGGTTTTGGCGCGGAGAGTTTGTGATTTAAAACTTCACATTAGAACCGCCCCTAAACCGGGGCGGTTTTTTATTTTATTTATTTAATTTTTGTATTTATTATATGGCTTTTACTTCTTACATTTTACCAATTGCATCTTTGGGTGTTTTTGATCTCAACTTACCACTGCTGGTAAATTCCGGCGAGTCACCGAAAGTGTTAATTATTAATAATATCCATGGCGATGAGCTTACCGGATATTATGTTCTGCAAAAATTATTATCTGGATTTTCAGATTTTAAAAACAAAATAACAATTATTCCAAGCGCCAATCCGTTGGGGTTAATTCAGCGTACTCGATTTGTGCCATTGGACAATGCGGATCCAAATCGCGGTTATCCCAATCCGTTGCAAGCTCGCGGCGCCACTAGCGCTTTACGCGAAAAACTTATTCGGTTGGCGGTTGGGTATGACGTAATTATCGATTTGCATACTTTTATGCGTCCATGTTTGTCTGCCGGTTTGTTATTACCTCAAGCCAATGACAAAAATAATGATATGGTGAAACGTTGTTTGGCGGTTTCAAAAATGGATACGATTATAAAAATGGATATTAAGAACACCGAGAAGCGAGTAGAAAGCGCTTTGGGAATATATCTCATAAAACAATATGGCAAAATTGTTATTCCGTTGGAATATCCGCCGATTCGACAAATTAAAAATGATGATGAATTAAATAAATTAACCAATGGTTTGAGAAATATTTTGGCGGTAGTATCTGGTGACAAAACATCTCCCTCAACAATGGTGCCAATTTTTGAAAGGCAAATGGTAATGTCACCAACTACAGGATTGTTTGTTCCTTTAAAATTACTTGGCGATAAAATTTCTGTTGGCGATTCAATCGGCTTACTTATTAATCCGAAAAATTTAAAATCAACAACTGTAGTAGCGCCATTTTCCGGAGTGATTATAGAAATGGCAGATAGACAGTTGTATATTTTTGGAGAAAAATTAGCGACCATAGGCAGGTCGGTTTAAAAATTTTTTTGTCTGTCGTTCGTAGAGTTTGGTTGTATAGGTTTACAGTCGAACTCTGCGCTGGCAGACAAAAAATCCACAATCAGTGGAAGGATAAAGGCAATGGACACAAAATTCGATTCAGGTGCGGCTCGTTCGATTGGGGGGATGGGTTTTCACACCCTTCCTCACATCGTAGAAGTGAATGCGGAAATGAAACAGCGATGGCAGGACATCGGTCGTCTGGGTCAAAGTGTACTCACGAAGGTTTCCGGTTTGGTCGCTATGGCCATGGCCGGTGAACTTGGTTTGGAATGGATATCCAAACTCATGCTGGGTTCAATTCCAGGTCAGTACCACAATCTGGCGCGCGAGCTCATGATCACGGTGGGTGAACGTTCTCCCGTGCGATTCTTTCGCGCCGATGTGGTGGGTGAGGGTCAAATCGCCGAGTTCCAGTGTCCGGGATCGGGCTGGGCATATTCTCGTGAGCTGGAACAGCATTACGGCATTTCAGCTGAGGAGTCGCCCATTCTTGCGGCCTACAAGGATTGGGCCAATGGTCGAAAGTTGTCATGGTGGCTCCATGATCAAAACCACCGCAATTCGGTTCGGTTTTTGTGCGAGGAGTGCAGAAAAATAGGTGTTGAGGTGATTGTCGCTGAAAACGATAATGACTTCGATGCCGAAAGTGCGGAAGCTGTGATAAAGCGTCCGCCTCTGCCGGAACTCATCGCTCACCCCAAAGGTCGACGGCTTCTAGAGCGTTGGCTGAAGGGTGAGGTGGAGTTGGATTTGCTTCCGACCATGGTTCCCGAAACCAAGTTCGTAATGGCCTTGCTCCACCACCCAACCACCGGTCATCTTTTCACCACAGAGGAAAAGGGTTTGTGCCCGCCGACTTTCGTGGTGTATGAAGGGGGTCAGGAAATTCCTTTCAAAGGGAAGAATTTCACTGTCAGGGAACTGGTGGAAAGGCATCCGCGCAATTTTGTCTTGAAGTATGGTGGCGCATGCAAGGAATTTCGTGGTGGCTGTCATGCCGTATACCACCTCGGTGTGAAATCCATGAAACTGGTGGATCGCACTGAGTTGTTGGGTCGGGCTGTCGTAGATGCTCAAGTCGGCGAAGGTTGGATTCTGCAAGAATTCCGCCCCGCTCATTGGAATATCAAAGACATTTTCGGCAGAAACAACAACTTCTACGCCATTTTCCGTCCCCATTACTACCTGAACGAGGTAACAGGTTTGGTGGAGATGGTCAATTCGAGTGTTGCTGCTCGTCATGACTGGAAAGTGCATTGCAGAAGCGATGCTTATTTGGGGATTTGTCAGTAACTTTTCCCCGCAACCGGTGCTGTATTTTTGCTCACGCGAAGATATGGCCCATTAACCCGGTGTGCTTGTTTGCCTAACCGGCAACAGACGCACCGTTCATTTTGGACTTAAGTACAGACAGAAAAGAAAAGAGCGGCCGCCAGTCGCTTTTTTCTTTTGCGTAAAAAGTTTATTTGTATGATATAATAATATTGTTAATTTTTAATCAAAAATATATGCAAGGTTTTGTCGTCAATTTGGAGCAGGAGACCGCGGCTAATTCAGATTTTCGCCGGGTGTTGTATACTGCTCAACATAGTCAGTTGGTTTTGATGAGTTTGCTTCCTTTGGAAGATATTGGCATGGAAGTGCACCATCTCGACCAGTTTATCCGTATTGAACAAGGTGAGGGCAAGGCGATTCTTGATGGTGTGGAACACAAAATCACCGACGGTTTTGCGGTGGTGGTGCCGGCTGGGACAAATCACAATTTCATCAACACTTCTGCGGACAAAGAGTTGAAGCTTTATACTGTTTATTCTCCACCGGAACATATGGACAAAGTGGTACGTCATACCAAGGAGGAAGCAGAGGCCAGCGAAGAACATTTTGATGGCAAAACTACCGAATAGTACTTTCTTGAATTTTTAACCACTCTTCTTCTTTTGTTTGGATTTGTTTTACAATTTCTCCAAACAATTCATAGTCTTCTTTTGAAAATTTTTCAGGATTTTTTGTTTGTTTTCTGTTTAGACGAGTTTTTTCTTTTTCCAATTCATAAATTTCATCCTCGATTTTTTTGAGTTTCTTTTTTTCAATTTTTATTTTTTCAAAGCGTTGTTTTTTATCATTATTTTTTTCGGTTTTTTCCAGATCGACGATTTCCGTATCTTCTTTTTCTTGTTCGTCAATCATTTGTTCCAGATGATAAATATAATCTTCATAAGTGCCAACATAACGGCGCACCGCACCGTCTTTGACTTCGATAATCATGGTGGCTACCGAGTTTACAAAAGTGCGGTTGTGACTGATAAAAAACACCGTGCCTTTGAAATCTTGCAAGGCGATAGCCAATGCTTCCACAGTTTCAAAATCCAAATGGTTGGTCGGTTCGTCGAGTAATAATATTTTACTTTTGGATAATAAGATACTAGCCAAACACAGTCTGGCTTTTTCACCGCCGGATAATACGGAAATATTTTTTTCTAAATCATCTTGGCGAAACAAAAAATTTCCAGCCATTTGCATAACCAATTCATCGTTGATATCTGCTGGCGCGGTAGCGCGTAGATGTTTCCAAACTTGTTCGTTTGGGTTTAGAGCGCTGGGAACATGTTGGGCATAATAGGCGATAGTGGCATCCGGTGCCCATTTGTATTTTCCGCTTAGTGGCGCCAATGATTGGGCGATTGTTTTGAGAAAAGTAGTTTTTCCTTGTCCATTATCTCCCAATATGGCCACATGTTCACCACGATCAACATCAATAGTGATATTTTGAGCAATAATTTTGTTATCATAACCAATCGCCAAATTTTCACTTCTAAACAGTAGTCCTTTTCTAGTTTCGGTGTCAGGAATTGAAATGCGAACGGTAGAGAGCGGACTGCGGATGTCTATTTTTTGCAAACGCTCAATGGCTTTGAGTTTGCTTTGTGCTTGAGTGGCCTTGCTGGCTTTGTATCTGAATCGGTCCACAAAATTTTGCAGGTGTCTTTGTTCGCGTTCGATTTTTTTGTTATATAATTTGGCAAAAGCCAGTCGCTCTTCTTTGTAATCCAGATATTCATCAATTGGCCGAGGAAATAAAACAAGATTTCCATGTTCAATTTCCAAAGTTTGTTCACAGGTGCGTTTTAGAAATTCTCGATCGTGAGAAATTATTAAAAAAGATTCACTATAAGTTTGTAAAAATTTTTCCAATAATAATTGAGTGTGTACATCTAAATAGTTGGTCGGTTCGTCCAATAAAAAAAGATTTGGTTCTTTGAGCAACATCACACAAAGTCGCACGCGCATTTGGTAGCCACCGGAAAGAGCGGATAGTTTGGTGGACAATAAATCGCCTTTGATTTCAAATTTGCCGGCCATTTTGGCGCATTGCCAATTTTCTTTTTGGGTGGTATGTTGTAAAAATTCCATTACGGTTTTTTCCGGATCTATTTGTTCGTGCTGTTGTAGATAACCCAAGCGAGTAATTTCTTGAATAGCAATAATACCTGAGTCATAATTTTCTTCGCCAACGATCATGCGAAACAGGGTGGATTTGCCGGCACCGTTGCGTCCAATTACACCAATTTTTTGTTTTTCATGAATAGCCAAATTGGCATCTTTAAAAAGCACTTGTTGATGATAGGCTTTGTTGAGTTTTTCGATTGTTAGTAGGGTTGCCATAATGTATGGCAGGATAACAAAAAAACTGGCATTTGTAAACTCGGCGGTGTTTTTTAGGATTGACTTTTTTGGCTAAATAATGGATAATAATGTGGAATTTATATCTATGTCTACCGGATTTTGGAAAAAATTAAAAAAACCAATATTTGTTTTAGCGCCGATGGCCAATGTTACCGACGCGGCTTTTAGGTTTTTGTTGGCCAAATATGGCAAACCGGATGTGATGTGGACGGAGTTTGTCTCTTGTGATGGTTTGATGTCCAAAGGGCGGGAACATTTGATGATTGATCTAAAATATGATGAAAGTGAACGTCCGGTGGTGGCGCAAATTTTTGGTTCAAAACCGGAGAATTTTTATAAAACCGCGCAATTTTTAAAAGAATTGAAATTTGATGGAATAGATATTAATATGGGTTGTCCGGATAAAAATGTAGAGAAACAAGGGGCGGGAGCAAAACTAATGCAAAATTTTTCTTTGGCGCAAGAAATAATATTGGCCACCAAAGAGGGTGCTGGCGACTTGCCGGTATCGGTAAAAACTAGAATCGGTTATAACAAAAATATTTTATCAGAATGGTTACCGGTATTGCTTCAAACTAAACCGGCGGCGATAACCATCCACGCTCGCACTCGCAAAGAGATGTCATTGGTGCCGGCGCGTTGGGAGCATATCAAAGAAGCGGTGCAAATTCGCGACGCTTTTGATAATTCACCCGACAAAACTTTGGTTTTGGGAAATGGCGATGTAGAAAATTTGACTCAGGCCTACCAAAAAGTAGCAGAAACAGGTTGTGATGGGGTGATGATTGGGCGGGGGATATTTGGCAATCCTTGGGTGTTTAATAGAGAAATGATCGGGAAAGAAATTTCAGTGGAACAAAAACTAAAAGTAATGATTGAACATACTTATTTATTTGAAAAATTCCTGACCGAGCACAAAGGTTTTGATATTATGAAAAAACATTACAAAGCCTATGTGAATGGTTTTGACGATGCCAAAGAATTGAGAATTGCTTTGATGGAAAATGCGGTTGATGCTAGCGCGGTAGAAAAAATTACCAATGAATTTTTAAAAACTCACTCAAATCTTCTTCGGAAAAATAACGGATAGTATCATCGAAGCGGCCAAGGCAACCATAATCACTCCAAAAGAAATTAGCGAAGAAATATGTAAACCAAAGATGCCGGAAAGCATTTTGGCGCCGATGAAAAACAAGATGAAGGCGAGGCCCTTTTGCAGATGATGAAAGCGGTGTAAAATGTTTTCTACCAAGAAAAATAGGGCACGCAAACCCATTATTGCAAAAATATTGGAAGTAAAAACGATAAACCAATTTTGTGAAATGGCAAATACCGCCGGGATAGAATCCATGGCAAAAATAATATCTGTTGCCTCAACTAATAGGACAATCAAAAACAGGGAAGTGAAAAAGAATTTTTTATTTTCCCACAAAAAGAATTTGCCATTGTGGTGGTTGGCGGTAAAAGGCAAAAATTTGTGCGCCAACCTAACTATTTTGTTTTGTCGGAAATCTATATGTTCTTCTTTTTTGTCTTTTAACAATTTAATCGCGGTATATATTAACAACGCTCCGAAAATATATAGTACCCAGAAAAATTTATGAATAATATACGCTCCGGCAGTAATAAAAATTCCTCGAAATATAATTGCTCCGAGTATCCCCCAGAATAAAGCGCGGTGGTGGTATTTTTCTTCCAGTTTGAAATAACTGAAAATGAGCATGATGACGAACAAATTGTCTACCGACAACATTTTTTCGGTAACATAGGCGGATATAAATTCAACCGCCAGATTTTTGTCCATGAAAAAATAAATCAAGGCGCCAAAAGCGAGTGATATTCCTATCCAAAACAGAGATTGAAATAAAGCCGGCTTAAATTCAATCCGGTGATTTTTTCGATTAAAAAAACCTAAGTCCACCACTAAAAAGCCGACTATTACGATGCTAAATATTATGAACAACAAAGTTTGGATTGGCATAGATTTTTGTTTTTTGTTAATTTTTTCCAAAATTAAGTGTTCCTATTATATGTTTTTTTAGCCATTCAGTCAATCGTAGCGCCTTGTTTTTTATTATTCAATTTGTTAAAATATCGGTATAATTTTAACAATATTTATGTTGGTAAACAATCAATCTTATCGTACAGTATGGAAAGACGGCGGTTCAGTCTTTATGATTGAGCAAAATCTGCTGCCATTTGAATTTAGAATTTTTGAATCAAAAAATTATCACCAAACTTGTGAGGCGATAAAATCTATGTTGGTGCGCGGAGCAATTGCTTTGGAAGCGGCGGCGGGCAGTGCTTTGGCTCAGGCATTTTTGGAAGCGCCGGCAGATGATGTGTGGTCGTTTGTGGATCAAGCCAAAAAAGAGATCGAAGCCACTAGACCAACGGCCGTGAATTTATTTTATGCCGTAAAAAGGGTATATGATAGTGCAAAACAATCCAACGATCCAGTAACGGGTGCGCAAGCCGAAGTACAAAAAATGATGGAAGAAAGTGTGTTGGCGACGAAAACAATCGGTGAGTATGGCGCGGAATTATTAAAAGATGGAATGAATATTGAAACCCATTGCAATGCCGGTTGGTTGGGATGTGTAGATTGGGGAACGGCCTTATCGCCAATGTATGTTGCTCATCGTGGTGGCAAGAAAATTTTTGTTTATGCCGATGAAACTCGTCCGCGTGGACAGGGTGCGCGTCTCACTGCTTGGGAATTACAAAATGAAGGTGTGCCACATATGATCATTCCAGACAATGCCGGTGCGCACTTAATGTCACAAGGCAAAATTGATTTGATGATTGTTGGGGCTGATCGTATCGCTACCAATGGTGATACGGCCAACAAAATCGGTACTTTGGAAAAAGCAATTGCCGCTAAATATTACAATATTCCTTTTTATGTTGCCGCGCCATTGAATACTTTTGATTTGAATTGCACTAGTGGTAAAGATATCAAAATTGAAGAACGCAGTGAAGATGAAGTACTCTATCAAACCGGACCAAACGAAAAAGGAGAACTAACCAAAGTGATGGTTTGCTCTCCCGGTTCGCATGCTTTTAATCCCGGTTTTGATGTTACACCCGCCGAACTTATTGCCGGCATAATTACCGAAAAGGGGATAATCAAAGCCGATGCCGAAGAAATTAAAAAATTGTTTTTATAGGGACGCAGATTTTTTCCACATACTATCAAACAACGCTTTCATCGTCTGGCTATAATCATAGCTGGCGATGGCCAAACCGAATAATTCCGGTTGGGCGGTGGAGATGACTACATTGTTATCAAAAATATCAATCATTGAATTCAAACTCCCAACCATGCTTTTTGGCGCGATTCTAATGTCGCGTAGATATTTTTTGTGATTGCTAAAATTTTTATTACTCGGAAAATCTTGCCAGATACTTTTGGTAATGATTCCTCTTTTGGCGCGTTCTTCCAAATAATATGAAGAATAATTTTCATCCAGATATGGTTCTATTTTTCTAAACGATGGCATGATGGTATAAAGAATTTTTTCTCTGCATTGATAAACTTTTTCAATTAAATTTTTCATACCTTCAACTCCTCGATGGTAAGTAATATTTGGCAGGCCAAGAGAAATTGTATCTCTCTCAGGGAATAGGGGCAACGCTTTTTCCAAGTTTTTTTCCATGTTGCTTAATTTGTGTTGTTGTCGGTTGATCATCGCCAACAATTGTTCCGGTTGTTCGGCTTTGAATCTTTCTACTTTTCCTTTACCGCATACAAAAATTAAACCCTTTTTTTGTAAGATGGTTAATGTGTAATAAACCGCCGGTCGTTTGATGGCGGTAGCGTTCGACATCTCACGCGCGGTAAAACGTTCTCTTTTTAACGCTTCCAAGTAAATTTTTGACTCGGCTTCTCCAAGACCCAAGTCGTGGAGTAAATTGAGGATATTCATATATATGAATTAAAGCATGTATATAAGTTGTTGTCAAGTATGCTCTGACAACCTATTTTCTTATCTATGCATAGCGGTTTTGGTTATAAAAATAATTTATGTCAAATTGGTATTGATAAACTACAGTAATAATATAGAATTGGATTGTTTACCTTCGGCGGTTTCTGCCGTTGGATAATCCACTTCACACAAGGAGACGGAACATGAATAGTAGTGTACACGATGCTTGGCTGGTGAAATTCCACGCCAAGATCAATACTGCTCTTACATCGCTTGGACGCCAAAATCCCACAATGGCACCGCTCGTCGCGGATGCTGTGGCTCATGGGCGCAAGATCAGGAGTGTCTTGGCACTCAAGTATGCGATCTGGAGCGGGTTGCATACGCCAGAAAAAGCAGACGCAATGTTCAGCGACCTCGCGCGCGTTGAATTGTTGCACTCGGCATCGTGCATCCTTGATGACATCATTGATGGCGATGTGATACGGCGTGGCATGCCGTCTTTCCACGTGCGTCATGGATTGTCACAGGCAATTCTCGCGTCGCTGGCCATGGTCGCCATCTCACTTCGTGGATACTACACCAACATCTTCATGGACATGAAGGTTAGCGACGCCCTTCAGGAGATGATAGTGGGGGAGGGGTGGGATACTTTTTTGACAAGATCCCTGGATGTGATGCCAGATGATCTGTTGAAGAGGTATCTTGGCAAGACATCGCCCAGCTTTGCTCTCGCTCACTACATAGTTGCATACCACGCAACGAGGCTGAGCGAGGACAGGTGGACGAACGACATACGTACCAAGAGAGCGTCCGAGTTCGGATGTTTGATGGGCGAGTTGTACCAGACCGCCAACGACTACTACGACACCTTTGAGATTCCGATCTCGGTTCGTGGCAAGTCCAACGGTCGAGGTGTCCTCGTCACCCTGAGCGTTCCTTTGTGCTTTTTGTTGGCACAAGATCCATCGGTGAAGGAAATCATCGGTCGCCGGATATCGCGCCGAGATTTTCATCTTCTGAAGGAGAGGACGATCGCTTGTGGTATCAAACAGGAAACACGAAATTACCTTGATCAGATCAAGGAACGCATCAATAAGGAACACTCGTCTGTGTCTTGGTACCCTGAATGTCGCGCCATCTTGGAAGAAGTTGACTCCCGCCGTTTTTGGAGCTACAAATATACTGTGTAACTCCAAAACTCACATCGGCCTGCCCCCGTCAAAAGGCAAATCCCTTTGTTTCTATCTTTTTATGATGGAGGTAGAGGGATAAAATTACTAAATCTTTTTCGGGAAATAATAATTGACTTTTGATGATTTGTATAGTACTATAAAATATATAAAATAGCGCTCAAATTTATGCGTTTATTGAACAAAACAATCTATTTAGCTGCCAAACAAATGCGCCAGTGGGGGTATAATTTTAACGAGGGTTCAGACCAGCGTATTTTGGATATGAAAAAAGAAATCAATCGTTTGGGCGGTAGGATTGAGTTTAAAATTGAACAATATCCCGACGGATCTTGGACTGCTGAGTCAGTGAATCTGGATGGGGTAATTACCGGTGGTACAAATACTAAAGAAGCAACTCCAACAATAAGAGATGCTGTTTTTACTTACTTTGGTATTCCGCCATATTTATGTAATGATGCTGTTTTGCGCGCAGACAATGAACCTGTGACTCTTAAACAGCATGTTTATGTCTAGTCATAGTTTTTCGGACATAACACAATCGCAATGGATAAAAGCATGTCGAAAATTAGGACTCGTTGTAGATTGTGATTTTGGCAAAGGCAGTCATGCCAGAATTGAACATCCGCAGACCAAAATGAAATATACTATCCAGTATAGTCTGCACAAATTTATCAACATGAAGATGTTCAAAAAACTGATGGAGTGGGGTTTTGAGGAGGAACAGATTTGGGACGCGTTAAAATAAAAAAGTTTTTTTACTCTCCTTCAAATTCCACCAAAGCAAAAGTTTTGTATCCGGCATCTTCCAGTTTCTTCTTTCCTTTTAATTCCGGTAAATCAATAATAAAACAACATTCGGCGATTTCTCCGCCGATTTGTTTTATTAAATTACATGCCGCTAGCGCGGTACCTCCGGTAGCGATGAGATCATCGGTGAGCAAAACTTTTTGTCCGGCCGTTATCGCATCTCTGTGAATTTCGATTTTGTCGGTGCCATATTCCAAAGCGTATTCTTGACTGACAGTTTCAGCCGGTAATTTTCCTTTTTTGCGAATTGGCACAAAACCCAATCCAAGTTTATGAGCTAGCGCCGAACCAATAATAAATCCTCGTGCTTCTATTCCCACAATTACATCTAATTGTGAATCTTTGTATCTTTCATAAAGCAAATCAATCATGTGACCAAAACCCTGCGCATCCTGCAAGAGAGTAGTAATATCTCGAAACATTACACCTTGTTTTGGCCAGTGCGGTACGGTGCGGATTTTTTCTTTGATAGTATGTGGCATATTAAATTTTTGGAATTATGTGGGTTAAAAGTGTGGTAACTTTTTCTACATTGTTTTTGAAAATTTCTATTACCGCTTCCCAAGTGACCGGATCTTCATCTTCTTTCCAGCAATCATAATCGGTGGACATCGCGACAGCGGCATAGGGGATGCCGAGCTCATTGGCGAGAGTAGCTTCGGGACCGGTGGTCATATTGATCACTTCAGCGCCCCACGATCTAAACATTTTACTTTCTGCTCTAGTAGAAAATCTTGGACCTTCGATGGTCATCACGGTTCCGGTTTTGTGATGTTTTAAATTTAGTTCTTCGCAACCGGAAATTAAAAGTTGACGCAAATTTTTATCAAAAGGATCGGCCATCGGTGTATGTTTCATTTGACCCGGTTCAAAACTTTCAAAAAAAGTAGTGGCGCGATGGTGGGTAAAATCTATAAACTGATCAAGTACTACCAAATCTCCACGACCGATTTCCAGCTTCAAAGAACCAACCGCCGTAGTTGCCAAAATATGTGTACACCCCGCTTCTTTTAATGCAAAAATATTGGCGCGAAAATTCACCTGTGTTGGTGGCAAAGTGTGTTCACGTCCGTGACGAGCAATAAGCACCACTTCCACACCCGCAATAGTGCCAGCCTTCAACAACGATGTTGGCGGACCAAACGGCGTCGTAATTTCCAAGTCCCTCCCATTTTCCAAAATATTTGGGTTATCCAACCCCGACCCCCCAATAATCCCTATCTTTGTCATATATGATTAGTTGATATATAGCCAAACAGATAAAAATTTTCGCCGCGCGAATTGTCCGAAGTAGCGAGAACCAAACCAGCTGTCTGCCAACCCCCAAATTCGCTACAAGTCTGAGCGCAAGAAAATTTATATCTACGAGGCGTAAAAATTAAGCTCTGTCCATTATATTACAAATATTGACTTTTGTCTAAAAATATGATATTTTACACATCACTTGTCAGGGTAGCTCAGCTGGTTAGAGCACGGCATTCATAACGCCGAGGTCGGGAGTTCGATTCTCCCTCCTGACACCAAAATAATACGCTCTTAAAAAGAGCGTATTATTTTATCTAATAGGAGAATCGAACAAAGGGGTGGTGGGGAAAGTATTTCCCCATATTGCTGAGGAAGGCTTGTGGAAACCCGAAGGTTTCCGCAGGAGGAGCGGAGCGACGACGTGACATTCTCCCTCCTGACACCAATCAAATTCTTTGAATAAAAAAATCCCCAGAGTACTCTCAAGGGGATTTTTTATTTGCTAAAAATTATTTTAGAGCATCTTTCAAAGCTTTTCCTGCCTTGAATTTTGGAACCTTAACGGCTGGAATATTGATCTTCTGAGATGGGTTTTGTGGGTTGACGCCAGTGCGAGCTGCACGTAGTTTGGAACTAAAAGCTCCAAAACCGGTCAAAACTATTTCTTCGCCCTTTTTCAAGTTTGAAGTAACCATTTCTACAAAAGTGTTTAAAAAGTCTTCTGCTTCACGTTTTGAAACATTTAACTTTTCTGCCAACGCTTGTGCTAATTCGGCTTTATTCATAAATTCACCCCCGTTCTATAAAAAAGTTTAATTTAATTGTTCGACGGTTATATTATATCACAGCTATATTAATTTGGCTACAATAAGCAATAATTACTTGTCCACAGGCTGTTTTTCTATTTTTTGCGCCAAATAATTTTTTAACGAGCGTATTCCACGATACGATTTTCACGAATTACGGTGATGCGAATTTCTCCCGGATATTGTAATTCTTCTTCAACTTTGTGAGCGATATCTTTTGCCAATTGGAATGCATTGTAATCGTCAACTTCATTTGGTCGAACAAATACGCGCACTTCACGACCGGCCTGAATAGCATAAACTTTTTCAATGCCAGGAAAAGAATTTACAGTTTTTTCTAACTCTTCCAAACGCGCTACAAATTGTTCAAAAGAATCTTTGCGGGCACCAATACGAGCGCCGGAAATTGCATCAGCCGCTTTGGCGATAGTTGCAAAAATACTTTCCGGTTTATCCAAATGGTGATCACGAGCGGCTTGGCAGATGTCTTCGTCCATGTTGAATTTCTTCAAGAGCATATAACCAATTTCCGGATGAGAACCTTGAGTTTCTTGGTCAACTGCTTTTCCGATATCATGGAAGAATCCAGCCTTGCGAGCTTTGGCTTGATCAACACCAAGTTCGGCGGCGATGATCGCGGACAAATAACCAACCTCCATCGAGTGGTTCAAAATGTTTTGGCCATAACTGGTGCGGAATTTCAAACGACCAACAATATTTACTAATTTTGGATCAAGACCGACGATGTTCATTTTGTATAGGGCTTCCTCACCGGCTTTTTTGATAGTTATCGATAAATCTTGTTTGGCTTTTTCTACAAATTCTTCAATACGAGCTGGTTGGATACGTCCATCGGCCATTAATTTTTCCAAGGTTAAACGAGCCACTTCACGGCGAATAGGTGAGAAACAGGAAACCATAATGGATTCAGGAGTTTCGTCGATGATGATTTCACAGCCGGTAAGTTTTTCGATAGTTTTAATGTTGCGACCTTCTTTTCCAATAATACGACCCTTCATTTCTTCGCTCGGTAAATGTACTACCGAAGAAGTGGTTTCAGCGGAATGAGAAGAAGCGGTGCGCTGGATGGCGTCGAGGATAATATTGGCAGCTTTTTCTTCATATTTATCCGAACTCTCGCGTTCCATTTTGGAAATACGCATGAACAGATCGGTTTTGTTTTCTTCTTCAACCATACTCAATAACTCCAACTTCGCTTCTTCTTTTGTAAGATTGGCAACCTGTTGAAGTTTTTCGGCTTGTTGAAGTTTTAGGTTTTCGATTTCTTGTTTGATGACTTTTACTTTTTCAATTTTTTCTTGCAAAACTTTTTGACTATCTTGAAATTCTAACAATTTTTGGTCAAACATTGTTTCGCGTTTTTCCAAACGCTGTTGGACATTGTGTATGTCTAGGCGAATTTGTTTTTCTTCATGTTTGGCTTCGTCGACAATCTTTTGGGCTTTTTCTTTGCCATCTATGATATATTCCTGTTGTTTGGTTTTGGCCTCGGTCAAAATACGGTCAGCGGTGGCTTCAAGCGAATTGGCTTGGGCACGCGCGATTTGTTTGCGCAAAAGATAACCGATGCCGATACCCACGATAGCGGCTATTACAGCTACTATTAGTACGATAAACTGGTTCATAATAAAAAAAACTTTCAGAGAAAGCTGAAAGATAACAGGTTTGTATCATCAAAAGCGATACAAACGGAAGTAAACATCAAAAATGGGGAACTACAATTTACCCGATAAGAGAGGGTTCAAAATTTGAGGCGGAAAAACAAAAATTTGGCATTGTTGGAGCTAATGTTTTTGTCAATACAGCCGGTAAAAAGTTGATTTTTGTAGCTAGTTTAAGCACATTTTTAAGGTTTTACTTGCGTCGCTGTTACTTTAGTCTTCTCGGTATTAATATTTAACAAATATATTATAGCGCAAAAACGGAAAGTTGTCAATTTTGGTGACGGGGATTTTAAACACGAACCCACCCCTTGGAAAGGGTGGGAAGCGTGCGTTGTTGGATTATGTAGTGACGAGGAGGATGAAGAGGAGGATCCAGCTAATAATCACTCCGATGTACCAATCATCCAACATCACCTGTTGGGCGGGAGAAAACTTCTTGTTTTTTTCCACCAGCGAGATTGGCCAGAACTTGGCCGTATCCCAGATGCGGAAAGCGAGAAGTGTGCCGGTCAGCACGAGGGCTGCCACTTTGAAGTTGTAGGCCACCAGCCAGATAGGGAATCCAGCCGCGAATTGGCCAGCCACTTCGTCGATGCAGATCTCGTTGTAGTCGTACTCGGTCACTTCACCGTTGTGGCGCTTGCGCGGACCCCAGCGGCTCATGAAATACTTGGCCGTTTCAGGCACGGTTTTGATACCGATTGAGTAGCTTGCACAGGCAGCCACTATTGTGAGCGGTAGGTAAAAGGCCGGGCAGAGCCACAGCCACAGTATCTGTACGCCATAGGCGAGCAGACTGCCCATAGTGCCCCCACCTTTTCCTCGGAACTTTTCTCCCAGGAGCCAGGGAAGAAATCCCAGCCCTAGTCCGGTGGCAACCACAAGTTGCCAGTTTTTGATAACCCATTTGAAATAACGCACGGGACTTTCCTCCTGTTTATGTTGAAGTCCAGAGTAAAACTATATCCTTTTTTTAGTTTTGTCAAGATTTTATTTCTCTATTTTAGTGGCATTTTCTACGCTATATTCACCAATTTTGGTTCGGCGCAGTTGTTCGCAATATGCTCCACAGCCCAGTTTGGTGCCGATATCTTCGGCTAGGGTGCGGATGTATGTGCCGGTCGAGCACTGTACTTCTATTTCTAAAAGTGGCCAGTTGTAGTTCAAAAGTTTGATATCATAAATTTCTATCTCCACCGGTTCGCGCTCTATTTCTTTGCCTTGACGGGCGAGTTTGTAGAGTCGTTGCCCATCTACTTTTTTGGCTGAGTACATTGGTGGAGTTTGTAGTTGTTTGCCGATGAAAGTTTTTAATGTCAACTCAATATTTTCCTGAGTCGGCTCGTTGTCATTCCGAGTGAAATCGAGGAATCCCTCCGTCTGAATAATCACCCCAGTACTATCTTGTGTATCCGAAGTCGCACCAAGGTGTATGGTAGCGACATATGTTTTTGGTAGTTTTTGAAATCCGTCTATTCTTTTGGTGTTTTCTCGTCCCACTGCCACAATAAGCAACCCGGTAGCAAACGGATCGAGTGTGCCGGCATGTCCAACTTTTATTTTTTTATTTCCAGTTTCCACACGCAATCGCGCGCGCAAAAAATTCACCGCGTCAAAGCTGGTCCAGCCAACGGGTTTGTCTATGAGGAGGAAATTGTTGTTTTGTGTATCTAACATGAGCCAATACTAGCAGAGAATTATATTTTTATCAAATTGACAATAAAAATATTTTTGGTAGTATACCATTACTCTGAAGCCAGTGAGCTTTGGTGGAGACAACCATGCGAAAAGGTATAAACGCGTGGATGCTCCCAAAGCCCACGCCAGAACAAGAAGAAGCCGCTCGACAAATGTTGGGTGATGAGCAATACAAGCTTTTTCATACGATCTGACATGACCCCTGTATAATAGACACAGCGTTGACCAGCGCTGTGTTTTAAGTTTTAATATATAGAAACATATAAATATATGCCAAACCCAATCACACCAGAACTCCGTGCAAAAATATTGTC
>Ga0172379_10003154_pt1 | contig 26976 bp, 26 predicted proteins | sample GrowelOW334metaG_FD_119756 | JGI IMG/M metagenome (GOLD analysis project Ga0172379, IMG submission 119756) | Groundwater microbial communities from an aquifer near a municipal landfill in Southern Ontario, Canada - Groundwater well OW334 metaG | ecosystem: Environmental > Aquatic > Deep...
CGGGAAGCAATTCGGGAAGCAAGCCGAAATGGTCACCAAAGAATACAAACATCCGATCAGCGGACAGATGGTGAAAAAAGAGACTGCAAAACCAATCTTCGACAATGGAATGAGATACATCGAGAGTACCGTGCCTCAACTCAAGGGTGTACTTCTGCCTGAACAGATTGTGAAGCATGTTGAGGAAACTTATAAGGTGCTGACAAGCGATGAAGCGACAAAGGGTTTCCTAAAAATCTACGACAAAGCTCTCGGCTTCTGGAAAGGATCAGTGACCGGATGGTTTCCAGCATTCCATGTTCGAAACTCAATCGGTGGAATTTTCAATAACTTTATAGCCGGAGTCAAAAACCCTGCCCGATACCTCCAGGGCGATCAGATTGCTCGAGGAGTCAAAGGAACGATCACAACCAAGTTGGGTACGAAATACACCTACCAGCAAATAAAAGAAATTGCCGAGAGGCTGGGAGTGGTAAACCAGCCCGGTTATTTGGATGTGATGCGTGAGGTCGAAAAAGATGTCAACAAAGGTGCTGTCGGAAAGCTCATGGATCTGCCTAAAAATGCAATGGAGATCACTGAGAACCGATTGCGTCTGCCTTTGTTTGTGGATCGCTTGGTTAAAGGCGATGCACCAGAGCAAGCTGCAAAATCGGTATTCCAATTCCACTTTGACTATGCACCGGAAGCACTCGCACCTTTCGAGCAAAATATTATGAAGCGACTGTTGCCGTTCTACCGATGGACTCGTGGCAACATCCCACTTCAGCTCGAGCAAATAGTAAAGCAACCCGGTAAATACGCATCTCTCGGTAAGTTTGTGGACAACCTCCAAGTCGACAAAGAAAAAGCCAAAGAGGAATTCCAATATCTGCCTCCTTATATGCGAGAGGGATTGCCGGTCCGACTTGGGGAGAAAAACGGGTTCTCACAATACCTCTACGGTCTGGGTCTGCCGGTTGAGGATATAAACCGCCTTTACAAAGGAAGCGCAAAACGAACATTGGCCAGTATGGTTGGCGAATTGTCACCGATTCTGAAATACCCGATCGAGGCGGCTACCGGACAGAACCTATTCACTGGCGAGCCGATCAAAGAAGGAAGTCGAGTGTATCCATTCGTGAATGCGATCCCCGGACTGCGTGACTGGTTAGAGGTTAGCGAACACAAAGATAAAAGTGGAAATATTAGCTATCGAGCGAATGCTTACAAACTTCACTTCTTAAATACAGCTCTCGGTCGCTTCTACACCACGGCCGGAAAACTCTCCGATGACAACACATCAGGAGTCGTGAAGTTTCTCTATGGACTTGTCGGTGCAAAAGCAAAGTCAGTCGATATGGAAAAAGAAAAGTTTTGGCGTGATCGAGATGTCCAAGACCGACTCGAGGAGGAATTGGAGGGTAGAGGTCTCATCAACCGATTCGACTCGGTATATGTGCCGAAATAACAATATGGAAAGAACAGCCTATCAAAATAAAATACAAGATGATCGTCTCGACCGTGTAGAAAAGACGGTGAACGAAATCAAGGATAACCACCTCGTCCATATGCAAACCGATCTGACAAAAGTAAGTACCGATGTTGATTGGCTTAAGCGGTTTTTTTGGATATTAGCAACAGCATCAGTCGGAGGATTGATCGCGGCTCTGATTAATTTATTAGTCACCATTAACAAATAAAACTATGAACATCATACAAAAAAAGTCTCCTAACTTCTGGGCTGGTCGCAATGGTTACCGACCGGAAGCAATAGTCATTCACATTATGGATGGAACGCTGGCCGGAACTGATGCGTGGTTCACAAACCCAGCATCACAAGTAAGTGCTCAATACGGAATCGGAAAGAACGGCGAAGTACATCAATATGTCAAAGAGGAGGATACCGCTTGGCACGCTGGCCGTGTGGATACTCCTACTTGGAAGTTTATAAAACCAAAGATCAATCCAAACCTCTACACGATCGGAATTGAGCATGATGGAAAGCCGAATGACATATGGACTGAAGCAATGAAACAAGCGAGTGCAATGATGATCCACGAGATTTGCCAACGCTGGCAAATTCCAGTCGACCGTGATCATATTGTCGGACACTTTGAGATTTATTCAAAAAAACCGAATTGCCCAGCAACTGACAAAAGAATATTGGACGAACTTGTTGCTCTCGCCGGAGGCCATACACTAAACGCTTCAGTCGAGGATGGTGTGAGGAAAATTGAGGAAGGACTGGCAATCATTAAAAAAATAATTTATTAAACCACTATGACAACCCCACAAAAAGAAGCATTAAAGCACCTAGCGATCGTTTTTCTTTATTCCGGAGTCTCATCAATTCTGCCAATCGTTTTGGCCTATGTAGAGAATGACCCACGATGGACACTGCTGATACCACTTATAAACTCGGCTTGGTATGCCGTAAGCCGATATCTGAAAGAAAGGAAGCTGATTGAGGAAACGGACATGAAAGGTGACGCTTTTTAGCTAAATTAAGCAATTTTGAATTAGTAGATCTTTTGAGCAAAGACCGGAACCTCAAAGGATGCTGGATTTTCCTTGTAAAATAACCGTAATTGGCGTATAATTTTATCAATACGGCCATAAGATAAGGCCTTTAAGGCGAATACCGGTTCAAAGTTCCGGACATCGTCACCGCCATTCACCTTTATATTTAAGGTGTTTTTTGTTTTATTATTTGATATCTAGTATAATAAATTTATGAACAATAAAAAAGGTGCAATACACAAAATGCAAGCCGATTTGCAAAAGGCTATCATTTCCCAACCAAAGGTAAAAACATTATGGGAAGATATCACATCATTAGCTCGTAATGAGTTTATATGTTGGGTTGAAGACGCCAAAAAAGAGGAGACACGAGCTCGTCGGATTCGAAGAACCTGTGAAGAATTGCTAGAAGGAAAGCGTCGTCCGTGTTGTTGGCCTGGTTGTCCACATCGTTTAAAAAATAATATTTAAATATGATTTTTGAACATTCATCAAAATACAAAAAGACTTTATTATTTATTTTTTTGTTTATTTTGGCAGGGGGTGTTTTTGTATTTTTACAAAAGCCAAATAGCAATGAAGCAAATAAAATTCCAGAGGTTGTTGAAAAAAAATCAGATAATCTTTGGCAAAGATACAATAAAGATGGGCTTTCATTTCAGTACCCAGAAAAATTGACTACTCAGTATATTTTTGTCCACGAATGGCCACCAGTTGTAGAAATAACAACAGAGACATATTATTGTAAAATAACGCCACAGGAAGTAAGCGGTGTTTCTGAAATAACTTCGCAGAGAATGGTTGATGACAGAATTTATTGCGTAAATGTTAAGCACGAAGGTGCGGCTGGTAGTGTTTATTCTTCTTATATCTACACCACAGCAAGAAACAATGAATTAGTAAAAATAAGTTTTACTCTGCGTTATCCTAATTGTAACAATTATTACGGAGAACAAAATATGATTTGCAGTAGCGAAAGAGAAGCTTTTGATATGGATGCTATTGTTGATAGGATTGTTCAAACTATACCTTCTATATAATTAAGTTTAAAATAATAAAATTATGAAAGGCTTTAGTACAAACATTGAACAAGAAACTTTAAAAAACAACAATTTTCGTAAAGTGCTCTACACTTCCAAACATAGTCAGTTGGTCCTGATGAGTATTGCCCCTGGCTCAGCCATTGGTCTGGAAGTTCACAAGGACAATGATCAATTTTTTCGTTTTGAAAGTGGCCAAGGTAAATGTATAATAGATGGCCATGAGTATGAGCTCAGTGATGGTATAGCCATAGTGGTACCAGCTGGTTCAGAACACAATATTATCAATGTTTCTGACAGCGAAGCTTTAAAACTTTATACTATCTATTCTCCGGCTCATCACAAAGATGGCATCATCCGAGCCACCAAAGAAGAGGCCGAAGCCAATGAAGCAGATTTTGATGGTCAGACTAGCGAATAATTTTTTATGAAAATTATTGATAGAGTTTACGGACCGATAAATATTGATGAGCCGGTTTTAGTGGAATTGATAAAATCAAAGCCACTACAAAGATTGAAAAATATCAATCAGGCTGGAGCTTCTAAATATGCTATAGCTGGTAAAACAGTTAGTCGTTTTGAGCATTCACTAGGAGTGATGATTTTGTTAAAAATTTTAGGTGCATCTTTGGAAGAGCAGATTGCTGGATTGCTTCATGATGTACCACATACAGCCTTTTCTCATGTAATTGATTTTGTTTTTCCTAGCAAAGAATACAAGCACGAGTTTCACGAAAAATTTCATAAACAGCTAGTCAAAAATTCAGAAGTGCCTAGTATTTTGGCAAAATATAATTATGATTTAGATAGAATATTGGATGAACACAATTTTTCTTTATTGGAAAGAGACTTACCTGATTTGTGTGCTGATAGGATAGATTATGCTCTTCGTGATAGAGTGGCTATGAACTATGATATTGGTCATATAGCTGACTATATTAAAAATTTTGTAGTAAAGGACAATGAAATTATTTTTAAAGACAAGGTCATAGCTTATTATTTTGCTCAAGATTATTTGGAGATGGATTATAGAGCTTGGTCACATCCTAAAGAAATAGCCCTTTTTAAAGTTTTGGCCAACGCCATCAAAATAGCTCTAGACAATACTATAATCTCTCAAGAGGATTTGTTCTCTGATGATGATTTTGTATATAATAAATTAAAAAATAGTAACCATAAAGATATTTTGCACTATTTGGATAAATTGAATTACCAGTTTGCCATAAAAGAGGATAGCAAAAATTATGATTTTTTTGCTCGCAATAAACTAAGATTTGTTGATCCCAAATTTATTGATATAGACAATAAACTGAGCAAAGTAAGCACTGCTTTTCCAAAATTTAAAGCTGAATTGACCAAACACAAAGACTGGGTTGAAACAGGGCATTTTATAAAAATTGTGAATTAATATCTATTGACAAATTTATTTTATAGCTATAAAATTTCACTATGCAAAAAATATTTAATATTATTATTAGCTTGATTATTATCAATAGCCCGACGGCTTAGTTTTTTGCATATTATATAAATATACAAGCAACTAGTCCGTCAGGGCTAGTTTTTTGATATGTTCTTTTCAATATGATAAACCATAAAACAATTTGATAACCACTGTTATTAAGGAGATCATAAAATGAGCAAGGACAAGCGCAACGGACAAAACAATAGTTTCACTGGCCCAACTATCAAGCATGCCTTTGGCGAATTACTCAAAGCTTATCATTTGGGCGAATTGGATGATTTGGATAGTCATGTGACTATCACCGTCAGAGGGGGGGATTTGTCTCCCGAAACAAAAGAGGCTTTGCGCAACAAGCCGGTTTAAAGACCCTCAATGGTCTTAAACGGAAAAACGGACACTCGAGGAGAGTGTCCGTTTTTAAACTCAGAGAGAGCGGTGGTAATTAGTACCACTCACCCATTTTGTGACCACCAGTACAGGTGGTGTTCTCTCCTTCAAATCGGCAGCCAGGACCGATGGAGCAAATGTTGTCGGGATATCTCCGACAAAGAATCTTTACTGGTTTAGGTCGTTTTTCGGGCGAAAATTTCTTCTCGCCAATATCACTGGTCACAGGGTATCTTTTACCCTGCTCATGCCCATGAGAGCAGAATCTATCTTCGGCGCTCTCAAATGAGCAATCTGGACCCACGGAACACCGGTGGTCATGGGTTTCTTTGCAAACAACTAGTTTTGCCATCTTTAAATTCTCTCTGTATGTATGTTCAAAATAACTTTGAATTATATTAATATAGCATAAAAATACAAAATTGTCAATATATTAGAGCTTAAGATAAGCCTTATAAAACTTGTTTTTATCACTATTTTAGGTTAAAATATACATACTTATGAAAACAATAGATAATAAAAAGGTATTAGTTTCAGGTTCCATAGCCTATGACCGAATAATGGTTTTCCCAGGATTTTTTAAAGATCATATATTGCCTGAGCAAACCCATATTTTAAATGTAAGTTTTACTCTAGAAAGAACCAATGAAAGTTTTGGTGGCACTGCTGGAGACATTGTCTATAATTTATCTTTATTAAAAGAACCAGCCATACTACTTGGTTTAGTTGGTCATGATTTTGCTCGTTATGGTAAATGGCTTAGAAAAAATAAAATAGATTTTTCTAAAGTTAAGCAGTCTAAAACAGAGGCAACTGCTTCAGCCTATGTTATGACCGATAGAGCAGATAATCAAATTTCAGGATTTTATCCAGGACCGATGGATGTTCAATATTGTTCGCTAGTTAAAAAAATTAAAAATCCATCGTTGGCTATTATTTCACCTGATTTTAAACCAAGGATGATAGAGTATGTCCGATTGTATAAAGAGCTAGGTATAGATTATATTTTTGATCCGGGTCAACAAGTTACTTCTTTTACCGCTTCAGAACTCAAACAAGTAATAACTGGCGCTAAGGTACTGATTGGTAATGATTATGAAATAAAATTGATTTTAGACAAACTGAGATTTGATACGACAAAATTGGAAAAACTAGTAGATATTTTAGTAGTTACCAAAGGGGCTGAGGGCTCAGAAATATATTCAAAAGATGGTCGGCTAGTCATCAAAGCAGCCAAAGTAAAAAACATTATAGATCCTACTGGTGCTGGTGATGCTTACCGAGCAGGATTTATAAAAGGACTTGTTTCGGGAGCCAGTTTACAAAAAGCTGGACAACTAGCCAGCACCATTGCAGCCTATGCCGTAGAGCATCAAGGCACGCAAGTACATAAATTTACCTTAAAAGAATTTACTAGTAGATATAAACAAAATTATAAATAATTTATTGCTCCTACTCTGAGCATTTGCTCCGCTGCTTATACGCAGAGTCGCACCTGTCTCAGAGTACTCGCAATCTTAAAAAATATTATGAAACATCACATCAAGAGTCTCAAACTAGCAGAGCAAGGCAAAAAAAGAATAGAGTGGGCTGATAATGATATGCCTGTGCTGCAAAATGTCCGAGCCAAGTTTGCCAAGGGCAAACCATTTAAAGGACAAAAGATGTCAGCTTGTCTTCATGTCACAGCTGAAACAGCCAACTTGGTGCGAGCTCTCAAAGCTGGTGGGGCAGATATATTACTGGTTGCTTCCAATCCATTGTCTACTCAAGATGATGTAGCGGCAGCCTTAGTCAAATATTATAAAATACCAGTGATGGCTCTTCGTGGGGAAGATAAAAATACATACTACAAGCATCTTAATGCTGCTTTGGTTAGAAAGCCAGTTATTACTATGGATGACGGTGCTGATCTTATATCATTATTACACAACAAATATAAAGCTTGGGCACCAAAGGTCATGGGTTCTATGGAAGAAACTACCACTGGTGTTATTCGTCTAAAAGCTATGGAAGCTGACGGCAAATTGCGCTTGCCAGTCATTGCGGTCAATGATGCTCAAACCAAAAATATGTTTGACAATCGTTATGGTACTGGTCAATCAACTGTTGATGGTATTATCAGGGCTACCGATATGCTCATCGCTGGAAAGTACATTGTCACTGCTGGTTATGGTTGGTGTGGTCGCGGTTTTGCAATGCGGGCTCGTGGTATGGGAGCCAAGGTGATAGTCACCGAGGTAGACAAAATAAAAGCTCTAGAGGCAGCTATGGATGGCTTTGATGTCATGCCTATCAAAGAGGCAGCTAAAATTGGTGATTTGTTTTGTACCTTGACTGGCGATATGCATGTAATCCGTCCAGAACATTTTAGATTGATGAAAGACGGAGCTATGGTTTGCAACTCAGGACACTTTGATATTGAGATTGATGTAAAGGGTCTTAAAAAGATGGCTTCTAAAGTAAGAAAAAATGTACGCAACTTTGTTGATGAATATACAGTAGGCAAAAAAAGAATATTTGTGTTGGCTGATGGCCGACTTATCAATTTGGCTGCTGCTGAAGGTCATCCCGCCAGTGTCATGGATATGAGTTTTTCTACTCAAGCTTTGGCTAGTGAATATGTGGTCAAAAATTATAAAAAATTAACCAACAAAGTTTATTATGTTCCACCACAAATAGAAGAATATGTGGCTGATTTAAAACTAAAATCCATGGGTATCAATATTGATAAATTGACTCCAGAGCAAGAAGCTTATCTTTCTTCTTGGAATATGGGTACTTAATTTTATGGAAGTAAAATATAATCCAGACTATATACATCATCAGGATTCTAAGGTAGCAGATTCTATTCGAGAGATAGTTTTTGGTATGGAAGATGGTATGGTGTCTACGCTAGGAACAATCACTGGTATTGCCGTTGGTAGTCAAAATCATTTTGTCGTTATCTTGGCTGGTTTGGTTATTATTTCAGTTGAATCAATTTCTATGGGCATTGGTGTCTATATTTCCAACTTGTCGGAGTTTTATGTTTTAAAACGCAAGCTTTATGAAGAAAAAAAAGAGATTGAAGAGTTTCCTCATGAGGAAAAACAAGAGTTATTAGCCATTTATCTCAAAGATGGTTGGCCAAAAGATCTGGCTACTACGATGAGCGAAACGGCTGCTAAGGATGAAAAGCTAATGTTTGCCGAGATGGCTCATCATGAGCTAAAGATTGATCCAAACATCAAAAGAAATTCATGGCACGATGGCTTGTTTATGTTTTTGGCTTATATCGTAGGAGGACTAGTTCCATTGTTTGCTTATTTTATTTTACCCATTGCCATAGCTATCAAGCTTTCTATTGTTATCACTTTGATTGGTTTATTTTCTTTGGGAGCTAGTACAGCCAAATATACCAAAGGATCTTGGGTTAAGATGGGAACCAAGGTTTTGGTACTAGGAGGCGTGGCATTACTAGTAGGTTATTTTATCGGTACACTGGCTAGTTCTTTAGCAGCATAATAAATTTTTATATATTTAATTAATCTAATAAAAAAAATATGTCTAGAAATGATTCAGCCAAATATGCATTTTTTTATGTTCTTTCTTTAGTGGCGTTAATTTTTATGTCAATTTCGGTGGGTATAGTAATATTTCAAATTATAAATAAGCAGATAGTAGATATTATAAATGATTATATGATCAATTATAATGATGGAGCTATGAAATTTGCTATTTCAGCTATTATAGTTTCAGCGCCTATTTATTATTTGACTTCTCGTCAGATTTTTAAGAGTCTTTTTGCTGGCATCTTAGATAAAGATGCTGGAGTTCGCAAATGGTTAACTTATTTTATATTACTTGTTTCTGTAGTAGTGATGATTGGCTTTTTGATAGCTACTATCAATAATTTTTTGGATGGCGATTTGACCACCAAATTTATTTTGAAGGCCCTTACAGCACTTATTATAGCTGGCGCTGTCTTTTACTTTTATTTTTATGATATCAGAAGAGAAGAGGTACAAGGCAAAAAAGACAAAATGATTAGTATTTTTGCTTGGGCTTCTATAGTTGTAGTAACTGTCGTTTTTATTGCTTCTTGGTTTACAGTAGATTCTCCAGCAGAAACTAGAAGTAAAAAAATTGATACAGAAGTCATCAACAATTTGTCTGAAATCAATTCGGCTATAGTAAATTATTTTACCTTAAATGATACTATGCCAAGTGATTTGAGTGTTTTGATGACCACAGATAGTGGTTATAGATTAACTGAGCAAGCTATAAAACAACCTTCTGGAGATAAATATTATGATTATCAAGTGACTTCTGATAATGAATACAAAATTTGTGCAGACTTTTTGACTTCAAATTTAAATGATGATTCAGATATGTATTACTTTAATAATGAATACAAGCATGACAAGGGCTATCAATGTTTTAGTCAAAACGTCGTATCTGTAAATAATTCTAAGACAGTACCAGCTCCAGTCATGATGAGATAATATGTATAAAGCATATTTACATACCAAATCAAACAAACACAACGCACTGACCAAACAGTGCGTTGTTTGCCCTTTTGACTAATGCTAAAATTTGACATAATATAAGTACATGATGACCCCAGTAGAGGAAGTAAAAAATAGATTGGATATCGTAGAGATAATCTCTTCATATATAAATCTTCAACAAGTAAGTGGCAATTTTAGAGCTGTGTGCCCTTTTCACAATGAAAAGACGCCTAGTTTTATGGTGTCTCGTGAAAAACAGATTTGGCATTGTTTTGGTTGTGACAAAGGAGGCGATGTCATTTCTTTTGTAGAAGAGTACGAGGGCATAGATTTTAAGGCTGCTCTAAAGTCTTTGGCAGAAAAAGCCAATGTTACTTTGACTGGTTTTAATTTGAAAAACACAGAAGACTATAGTCAGCTTTACGCAATCAATAAATCAGCGGCTGAATTTTTTCATAATATTTTGGAGCAAGACACCGAAGCTAGTAAAAAAACACTTCAGTATTTGGACAAGCGTCAGATAAAGCCTGGTAGTATCCTTGATTGGCAATTGGGCTTGTCACCAGAATCTTGGGACGGTCTGCTCAAATATTTGATTACCGAAGGATATAGTGAAGAAAATATATTTAAGGCAGGACTTACAGTCAAGAAAAAAGATGGTAGTGGCTATGTAGATCGTTTTAGAAAACGCTTGATGTTTCCTATCTCTGATACGCAAGGACGAGTAGTGGCTTTTACTTCTAGGACTTTGACCGGCATTGTCTATGATGAAGAAGAGTTTGGTGGTAAATATATCAATAGTCCACAGACGGTCATCTATGATAAGAGTAAGATACTTTATGGTTGGCACTTGGCCAAAGACACTATCCGAAAGAAAAAATATATTATTGTCGTAGAAGGTAATATGGATGTCATCGCCGCTCATCAGACTAGTGCCAAAAACACTATAGCTGTGTCTGGCACAGCTCTGACTACAGAGCATATCAAACTTATCAAGCGTTATGCCAATAATGTCATATTGGCTTTTGATGGCGATGCCGCTGGTTCACGAGCGTCATTTCGCTCTATAGCTTTGTGTTGGCAAGAGGATTTAAATGTCAAAATACTAGTTTTACCAAAAGCCAAAGATCCAGCTGATATTATCAAAAGCAATCCAGAGGAGTGGTTAAAATTTATCAAAGATTCTATTCCCGTCATGGATTATTATTTCAAAAGAATATTTCAAGCCATTGATATTAATCGGGCTGATCACAAGAAAATAGCGGTGCAAAAATTGTTGCCAATTATAAAATATCTTAAAACAGAAATAGAGCAAGTACATTATTTGAAGATTTTGTCTGACAAGCTCAATATACCATATGAAATATTAAAAAAAGATTTGGATAGTGCTACATCATTTTTGGAGAAACAAGATACAGTAGTGCAACAAATAGTCAAAGAAAAAAAAGATATTATTATTCTTTTGTCAGAAGGTATCTTATCAATTGCTTTTTTTAAAAAACAATATTTGGACAAATTGATTTCAGAGATTGATCCAGATATGATGGCGGAAGAGCTTCGTGACCTTTACAAAAAAGTCATTATTTATTATACTAAGCATCAGAATTTGGACAAATTTGATGATTTTGAACAACTAGATAATCAAAATAAAGAAACATGGATTAGATTGTCTATGTTTGGTGAAAAAGATTACAATAGTTCAAAAGAAGTAGATATTGCTAGTGATTTTCAAAATTTTATTTTCCGGCTCAAAAAAGTATCTTTGGATGCAGAAAGGCAGACTTTGATCGCCAAGCTAAGACAAGCCGAAACGTCTGATGACAAAGAAGCACAAGACAATTTGTCCCATCAAATAAATTTAATTAATAAAGAGGCTAATAAATTACAAAGCTAGCAACATGCAAGCTAAAAAAACTACAACCAAAAAAAAGATTACCGAGAAGAGAGTAATCAAAAAAAACACTAGCCAAAAAACTAGTGCCAAAAAGCCAAAAGCTAAAAAGGCCGTTGTTAGAAAAACAACACCTAAAAAGAAAACAGCTCACAAAGCTGTCAAAAAAAAGACTACAAAAAAGACTAGCGTCAAGAAAATAGTTTCTAAGAAACCTGCCCGCCAAGCATCTAGCAAGGCAGGCGGGAAGCCCAGTATTAAAACCAAGGCTCCTAAATCAAAATTGGAGGAAGAAAATGTAGATCGCTTGGTAAAAAAAGCTCATACCCGTGGATTTATTACAGAAAATGAAGTTTTGCGTGTTTTTGATAATTAGGAAGATTATGTACCAAGATTTGAGGAGCTTTTGGATGAGCTAGAAGATCTAGCTATTCAAGTCATAGCTACTGAAGGTAATATTTTGGATATGGCTATTGATAATTCGGCCTTACTAAATAAAGCTGGGATTGGTAGTGATACCAAAAGAGGAGATTTGACTGATATTGCCTCTGACTCTATTCAAATGTATTTGAGAGAAATTGGTAAAGTACCACTTTTGAAATCTGAAGAAGAAATGGCTTTGGCCAAACGCAAAGAAAAGGGTGAGCTAGAAGCCAAGAAAAAATTGATTGAAGCCAATCTACGTCTAGTAGTGTCTATTGCCAAAAAATTTACTGGTAGATCTTTGACTCTACTTGATCTTATCCAAGAAGGAAATATCGGTTTGTTTAGAGCTGTAGAAAAATTTGATTATCGCAAGGGTTACAAATTTTCTACTTATGCTACTTGGTGGATACGTCAAGCCATTACTCGTGCTTTGGCTGATCAATCCAGAACTATTCGTATTCCAGTCCACATGGTAGAAACCATAAATCGTTTCAATCAAATAGAGCGTCGTTTGGTCCAAGAGCTGGGTCGTGATCCGATGCCAGAAGAGATTGCTTCTGAGATGGGTGAAGACATTGATAAGATAAGACAGATTATCAAAATATCTCAAGAAACAGTATCTCTGGAAGCGTCAGTTGGAGATGACGATGAAGATAGTACGCTGGGAGATTTTATTGAAGATGAAAAAAATATTGGTCCAGACCGAGTAGCGGCTCTCAAACTTTTGGGAGATCATGTTCGCAAAGTCATCAGTGACCTTACTCCTCGTGAGCAAAAAATATTGGAGATGCGCTTTGGTTTGACTGACGGCGTAGCTCATACTTTGAAGAAGTAGGTCAAGAATTTGGAGTTACTCGTGAGCGTATAAGACAGATTGAAGCCAAGGCTTTAGAGCGTATAAAAAAACACGAAGATATGAGAAAATTGAGAGATTATTAACCCCTCTGCCCTTCGGGCACCTCCCCTTAACAAGGGAGGCTATGGATTTATAGATTATTATATATATGTTTATTACACCACATACATCAGCTGCTTTATGGATAAGCACTAGGATCACCGATCCAGTCTTAGCTTTTGTATTGGGTGTAATATCACACTTGATACTGGATATCATACCCCATGGAGATGAGAAAATGGCCGATCACATAGTAGGCAAAAAAGCCAAGTTTATTTATTTTATCAAAGTAGCGACAGTGGATATGATACTGGCTGTATTACTTTTATATTTTTTCTTAGCTCATGGTCCGGTAGTCAACCCTTATGTTTTGGCTTCGGCTGTGTTTGGAGCTTGGTTGCCTGATTTTACATGGATAGCTATAGAAAAGTTTAAACTCAGCAAGTTTTATTGGTATGTCACTTATCATTCAAAAATCCACAATTATTTTGATTGGCAATATTCTATAGTCTATGGAGTGCCTTTTCAAATTGTGGTTACTTTGTCTATATTAAAAATTTCTTTTTGATAAAATTTTAGCATATTGCGTATGAGATTTTTTTCTTTGTGGTTGATTTTTTTATTTATCTCAATGATTGTTTTTGGCCAAACTTTAAACAATTTTTTTGTTTCAGATGATTTTCATTGGCTAGTTATTGCTCGTGATACCAGTATAGATTGGCAGATATTTTTGACCAATTATATTGGTAATCATCAAGGCGGATCATATAACCCATTGCTAGTTTTGCTATTTAAGTTTTTTTATACTTTATTTCATGACAATTATTTTGGCTATCATCTAGTTTCTATAATATTGTACACTAGCAATGCTTTGTTGGTCTATATACTGACCAGTAAAATATTTGAGCTAGTAAAAATAGTCAATTTTAAAAAACTAGCCCTAGTTTCTGCTTTGCTATTTTTGTTTTATCCTATTCATGTAGAAACAATAGCTTGGCTAGCGGCTTGGCCTCATTTGTGGGTCACATTTTTTTATCTACTATCACTGATATTTTATTTTTCCTTTCGACAAAATAATGCGTGGCAAAAATTAGCATATTCTTTTATATTTTTTACTCTAGCATTGCTAGTCAAAGAAATAGCTATTTCTTTGCCGTTAGTAATTATTATTTGGGAAGTTTATTTTCAAGCTGCAAAAAATAAAACAAGTATCAAAGCTTATTATTATTTGCCAATTTATTTTATAATTCTAGCTTTATTTTTATTATTAAGATATCAGGCTACTGGTATTGTAGCTGGCTACTATGCTAGCTCTAGTATCAACTTTGCTTGGCTTGATTGGTCAGCCAACTTAGCAGCCTTTGGTGGAGATTTTGTCAGCTTTGGATTTTGGCGGACTTTGATTTATAAAGTCATTTATCATTATCAAGAGTCGGTGGTTATTATTTCTTTTGTGGCTCTAGCTAGTTATTTTTTGCTTATATTAAGAAAAAAAAGATATTTGCAGTTTACGACTTTTGTATCGTTATTATTTATTTTGGGACCAGTTTTGGTGACTGGTCTTCATCGCACTACTTTTGCTGGAGAGCGCTATCTTTATTTGGCTAGTGTATTTTTTGTGATTTGGCTTAGCATATTATATCAAGATTTAAAAATAAATTTTAAGTTTATTAAATATATACTAGCTTTATTATTTATAATCTTTGTGGCTATTAGTAGCTACAAGCTGGATATCTGGGAACAAGCTACTTCTTTGAGCAAACAAATAGTCGCTAGCTACAGTCAATTAAATATTGATAATAAACAAAAATTAATTAGCGTGGCTTTACCAGACAACTTGTCTGGAGCTGAAGTATTTCGCAACAATTTACAGCAAGCTTTAGAAATATATTATCCTAGCAATTATCCAGCCATTATTACTACTCAAGCCTATCTAGCTGTAAATAAAAATAATAAAAATAAACAATTATTAAAATGGCGACAAGATGAGCGAGGTTGGCTGGCCGAAAGTATCGATGGTAGTTTTGTAGTGACGGGCATTACTTCTATAAGCAAAGATGGTCTATATTGGGAATTATGGAATTACAATTATCAAAATTATAAAGCCAATATTATTAGATTATTACCTAGTCCAGATGTATTGAGCAAGCTAGCTAGAGATGAAATAAAAATACTCATTTTTGATCAAGGAAAATTGAGATTATTGGAATAATTTGACAATAACTCGGTATTTATCTAAGCTTTATTTAAATACTGGTTCACTTAATATTATAGCGATAGATTGGGGTTGTTTTGAGAAACAATATTACCAAGTCTATGGACAGAGCCAGAAAGGCTCTTACCAAAAGACGCAGCATGTTAGCTTTCAAAGTACCCAAAAAATCAAGTTCAACAAAGGTTCAACCTCCACCGATCATCAAGACAGAGGAAGTCGAGAGCTAGTTCGTTTCACCGGGTTTTTCATGATGAAAAACCTATAAATTCAAATCTCAACTTCATGGGAGACAACTGTGAGACCGATCTATCATGACAGACAAGACCGACGCTATGGACGGCGTCAAAACACCGGTCAGACACCCGGGCAAGCGAAGGCATCAATCCGCAAACGCCACAAACAGGCAAAAAAGCGTGAAGCCGCAGCAGTAGCTAACAAAGTGTTGGACTTCCTGATCTCCCAGCCGAAGATCTTTGTCTAGAGGATAGTGGCTAGCATTTTGCTAGTTTGTACACAACTTCAAAAAAGTAGGCCACAGAAAAACAAAACGGTCACCCCCGAGGGTGACCGTTATTTTTTTTTATCTTCTATTTCTATTGGTTCGTTTGTGACGTTTTATTTTATTTCTAGCAAAGCCACTATTTCTTTTTCTAGGGCCTTGATAAGTGCCTCTAGAATAAGAAGCTCCATGATTATCTCTAGAGATAACAATAGTTTTATTACCAAAACGAGCTCCATTGAGATAGCTGATGACTTTGGAGACATCTTTTGTTTCCACTGAAAATACAGAGAAGTCTGATAGCAGAGTTATCTCACCCAGCTCCAGACCTTTTAACTGTGGATTGGAATTGAACAAAGCAAACAAAGCTTTGATATCAAATCTATCACGCTTACCAATATTTATTTTTAGTCTAGTACCACTACCACCACTGAGTTTGGTATCAAAGGCCTTGGTCTTGGCATTTAGATCTAGAGCGTGAGGACTAGCCAAGTCTTTAAATTTTTGGGCAATCAGATAGTTTATCAAATCATCTTTGTGTAGCGTATTTATTTTTCTAGTGATTTCTGGAAAATAGGCATGCTTGGCCAGCTCTTTTGTATCAGCGTGTATGATTTCTTCCAAAAAACTATCAATTTGTTTTTGGTAAACCTCTTCACCCTGAGGTATCTTTTTATAGGCAAAAGTTTTACCAATCATATGTTCCAAATCTCGGATTCTTCTGCGATCTCCCGGAGTAATAATAGAAATAGCTATACCACTTTTTTTAGCCCGACCAGTACGGCCAGTTCTATGAGTATAGATTTCATTTTTGTCAGGTAGATTATAGTTTATTACGTGCGTTAGATTGCTCACATCAATACCACGAGCAGCTACATCGGTTGCTACTAAGAGGCCTTGGGTTTTGGTTTTAAATCTGGCCATTATTTTGGTACGCATAGTTTGTGATACATCACCATGTAGCGCTTCACAATCATAGCCAGATCTATTTAGTTTGTCAGCTATGTCTTGAGTTTCCCTTTTGGTACGACAAAATAGTATGCCGTATACTCCAGGCAAAAAATCCAAAATTCTTTTGAGTGAATCAAAACGATCACGAGCAGAGATTATATAATATTCATGACTTACATTTTCAGCGCCAATATTTTGTTTGCCAGCACTTATCTCATGAATATCTTTCATGTATTTTTTGGCAATCGCATGAACACTTTTAGAAATAGTAGCTGAAAAAAGTAAAGTCTGTTTGTTTTTTGGTGTTTCGGCTAAGATAGCATCAAGGTCATCTTTGAATCCCATATCTAGCATTTCATCAGCTTCATCTAGCACAGCCCATTTGATATTTTGAAGTTTCAAAAACTTTTTTCGTATCAAATCATGGACACGACCAGGCGTACCAATCACAATATTGGTCCCTCTTCTGAGAGCTTTGATTTGAATATCTATTCTTTCACCACCATAGACTGGAGTGATATCTAGTCTTTTAGAATATTTGGCAAATTTTTGTATATCCTGAGAAATCTGTAGACATAGCTCTCTAGTGGGGCAGAGTACAATAGCTTGTAAATCACGAGTACCAGCTTTGATTTGATTTAAAATTGGCAAGCCAAAAGCCGCTGTCTTTCCAGTGCCAGTTTCGGCCAAAGCTATGAGATCTTGTGTAGAATTTAGGATAAAAGGAATAGCCTTCTCTTGAATATGAGTAGGTTCGGTAAATCCCAAATCATTTAGGCTCTCCATTATTTCAGAATTTAAGCCCAATTCTTTAAATGTTTTCATAATATATTGTATTGTAGTAGTTTCAGAATTAGTATCTCTGAAAGCACAAGCGCTACAATACCATATTTTATTTATTTTGTCAAGCTTTAGAGGGTTAGCAATTATCGATTGCTCTTTTTTCTATCATTTTCGGTCAAACCTTGTTTGCGTAATCTGACATTGTGAGGTGTGACTTCTAGATATTCATCCTCAGATATTATTTCCAGTCCAGTTTCAATAGTCAATACATTAGGAGGAGTCAAGGCAATAGCCTCATCAGCTCCAGAGGAGCGCATATTGGACAATTGTTTACCTTTGATAGGATTGACCACCATATCATAGCCTTTGGCAGTATTACCAATGACCATACCTTCATAGACCTCTATATTTGGTCCAATATATAGATCGCCTCTTTCTTGAAGATTAAAGAGTGAAAAACCAAGAGCTTTACCAGTAGCCATAGAAATCATAGAACCAACATTGCGTTTTTTAATTTCACCAGTATAAGGTCGGTATTCTAAAAAGTGTGAGCAAAGGATACCTTCGCCACGAGTATCAACGGTAAATTCACCACGATAGCCCAGTAGTCCACGAGTCGGTATTTCAAAGATAATACGCATTTGTCCGTTTTCAGTAGTCAGTTTGGTGACAATACCTTTGCGTTTACCCATCTTTTCCATGACAATACCAGAGCTAGCTTCAGGCACATCAATAGTGACTTCTTCAAATGGTTCAAATTTTTTGCCATCTCGTTCTTCAATGATAACTTTTGGTTGAGATACTTGTAGCTCATAGCCTTCACGACGCATTTGTTCTATGAGTATGGCAGCATGCAGCTCACCACGACTATATACCTTAAAGAATTCACCAGAAAAATCAATCTTCATACCCACATTTACTTCTAGTTCTTTGGCTAGTCTTTCTTTGATTTGTTTAGAAGTGACAAACTTACCTTCTCGTCCAGCAAAGGGAGAATTGTTTACCAAAAAGTCTAGCGATATTGTGGGTTCATCAACAGTGATAGCTGGTAGTCCTGCTTGCTCCTTATCTACACAAAGTGTTTCGCCAATATCAATATCAGAAAATCCAGCTACCATGACAATATCTCCAGCTATAGCTTCTTCTGTTTCTTGACGCTCAAGTCCTTTAAAAGTAAAGAGCTTGGTTACTCTAGCCGTACGACTAGTACCATCTATACTTTTGACTACTAGGTTAGCTCCTGTTTGTATAGTCCCTTCATACACGCGTGCTAGAGCCATACGTCCCAAGAAATTATCATAGGCAAGGTTGAATACTTGAGCTCTTAGTGGTGCCTGACTATCAGTCTTAGCAGCTGGTACTTTTTCTAGGATTATATCAAGCAGTGGAAATATATCTTTGTCCTCATCCGTCAAATATCTTTTGGCTATACCGTTTTTGGCTATAGCATAGACGGTAGTAAAATCAAGTTGCTCATCACTAGCGCCTAGATCCATAAACAATTCAAAAACTTGCTCATGAGCTCTGTGAGGATTGGCAGCAGGCTTATCAATTTTATTTAGTATGACAATTGGCTTAAGCCCTAGTTCCAAAGATTTTTTGAGTACAAATCTAGTCTGAGGCATAGGACCTTCTTGAGCATCTACCACTAGCAAGACACTATCAATAGAGCGCAGTACTCGCTCTACTTCACTACCAAAGTCAGCATGACCTGGAGTATCAACAATATTTATCTTGGTATCTTTGTAAAAGACTGAAGCATTTTTGGAGTAAATAGTAATACCACGCTCTTGTTCAAGCGTGTTGGAATCCATAGTACTCTCATCTGAGACCATACCAGTTTGTTTTAGTATAGAGTCAGTCAGCGCTGTTTTACCATGGTCTACGTGAGCTATAATTGCGATATTTCTTATTTGCATGAGGCAAAGAGTAACAGGAACAGTGATTTGTGTCAAGGTTTTTAGGGGGTTTCTTGAAAAATAAGGTTAAATAGGTTAAGCTAAATTATAGGTTATATAAGTATAAAAATATGAATTTTTTGCATAATAAAAATATAGTAAAAATAAAAAAAGCTTACGCAAGATTCAAGGCCCCATATAGACAAAAGCTTGAAGAGGAATATTATGAATATTTTAGCTATTTGTTTACTAGGGCATTCGAAGTTGGAGGAGTATCATATTTGTTTGCTTTATTAAGAGTATCTGGAATGCAATCTGCTGGCTGGGACTCATTTATAGAATCAGACGAAGCATTAAAAGACTATTCAAAGATTTTAAGAAAAACTAAAAAGAATAGCAAAAAAGTTGATAAGCTATCATTTAGACTAGCTTTATTGATGTATAGTCATGCTACAGAAATGTCGGCGCCTTATGAAATTATTTCAAATCTTATTAACTGTATCGCTAATAAACCATATTTAATTAGACCATTTTGTGAATTTGAAAAAAATCGCAGAGAACCATTACATCCAAAAAGTAAAATTGAACATATTAAAAATAAAGCCAGAGCAATTGGAGAAAATAAGTTACCAAACATCTTATTTGGCTTTTTTAATGAAGATATTAGAAATGCTTTCTATCATTCAGATTACACAATTACAGAAAATGAATTTAGAATTACAAGAGAAGATGAAATACCAAAATCTATTAAACTTGAAGAGGTCTCTGATAAATTAACTCGTTGTTTTGCATTTTATTCTGCTTTTTTTACTGCATATAAGAATGCAAGAGCTACATTTAATAAAATGCCTAGGAATTATTTTAAATGGCCAGATTTTGAAGTTTTTGAATTAGTAAAAAATAAAAAAACAGGCTTAGTTGGATTTAAGATACACCATTCTACAGGCACAGTGTCGAGTTTTAATCGCTTAGATGATGGTTCGGTAGATGCTATGAATCTTATATTTTCTCCAAATGGTCAAATTGGACTACAGATAGGTAATTTAGATGAACGTAAAGATAAATGGCTTGTAGATGGTGAAGAATTTTTTGAATACGGTACGAGATATAATGGATCCAATAAATGGCAGCCAATAGTTTTTAAAGGTGATCCTGATATAGTTTCTAAAAAAGTAAGGGCATTAGATACGAGTGAAGATATACAAGGGATATTATTTTATGTGGAATGCACTGGTTATAAAGCGATAGAATTTGTTATCAAAAGTGATAAAAAGCTTTTTCGTGGAAAAAATTATAGTACCCCAAAGTTTGGCAACTTAGAAAAAATATTAATTGAGGAATTCAAGTCTACTGATTCTACAACGTATATTTATGATGGCACGGTATACCTTAAAGATGCTAGTATTGGAAATATAAAAAATAATTTGGATAGAATTAAAAAAATTGAAAATAAATTTAAAAAGAAAAACCAAGACATAAATATTATGTTAAAATATTCAATTTATGGTGGGGCGGGTGTACAAAAAAATGATAATGGTACAATATCGATAAGTTTTAGCATGTCTAATCCTAGAAATACTATGGTAGTTTCAGATTTATCAATCTTACCTTCTTCTGATTGGACAATAAAAGAAGAATGGATATAACGTAATTAAATTATTTTTAGGAGAGTTGGCAGAGTGGTCTATTGCGGCGGTTTTAAAAACCGAAGGCCCTTTTTAGGGCTCAAGGGTTCGAATCCCTTACTCTCCGAATGCCATGTTTGAAGCTTTTCATATATATAAATATATGGGTGATTTAGATGAATACACATTAAACATCTATACTGATGGCTCAGGTAAATGGCATCCAATGAGAGGAGGTGTTGGAGTTGTATTTGTGTTTCCAGAAATATGTAAACGAGATTTGATATTAAAAGAATTACAAAGATATTCGGGTGCAAATATTGCCCAGATGGAATTACAAGCTTGTTTAGTTGGGCTAAAAGAGATATTAAAGTTTAATGATTTGGAAGGTGTCCAGGCTATTACCTTTTGGGTGGATCGTCAAGAAATCCCTGATAATTATACAAAAGCTATTTATGTTTGGCCAAATTCTAAACCACCGTGGTACAGATCTAATGGTGCCCCTGTAATGAATGCTCAGCTTTGGAAAGACCTAGTTAGAGAAATGAATAAGGTATATAATAATTTTCATATTAGAGTGACATTTAAATGGATAAAAGGACATGATGGGCATGAATTTAATTCTATAGCTAATAGGTTGGCAAAGTCATCAGCCGATAAACCGGTTCAAAAGCCTATTATGAAAATATCGGAAGTTAATGTTAGAAAAAAATTATTTGATAATAAAGTAAAAAGAGGTTCTGTTAAGATGAATGGTCAAAAGATAATTATCAGGATAACTACGGGAGAATTATTGCCTCAGAAAATATGGAAGTATCAATATGAAGTTTTGTCTGAAAAAAGTCAATTTTATAAACTTTCAGATATAATTTATTTTTCAGAAAATTTAAGAGCAGGACATGTGTTTGAAATAACTTGTAATAAAAATCAAAATTTTCCACAAATATCAAAAATTATAAGAGAACTAGATAAAGAGTTATATAAAAAATAGCTTGATTTTTTAGCTAGAAAATGGGAAAATGTAGCTATGATTAAACCATATTATGTTAAGCCAAAGTTCAGATTATATCATGCCAACGCGCTTGATTTTTTAGCCAATGTAAAACCAAATTCAGTAGATATGATTTTTGCTGATCCCCCATATAATTTATCAAACGGAGGCTTCACTGTGCATGCTGGAAAAATGACGTCTGTAAACAAAGGAGATTGGGATAAAAGTAAAGGATTTGAAGGGGATTATGATTTTCATCATAAATGGCTCGAAGCTTGTAAGAGAGTCTTAAAACCAAACGGTACACTTTGGGTAAGTGGAACTTATCATTCTATATATCAGTGTGGACACGCTTTACAGTCTTTGGGCTATCACATATTAAATGATATAAGCTGGTTCAAACCAAACGCTTCACCAAATTTAAGCTGTCGTTTTTTCACGGCTAGTCACGAAACTTTAATTTGGGCTAGGAAAGATAAAAAGGGCAAACACACCTTTAATTATAAAGAAATGAAAGGTGGAAATTGGCATGAACAGGATTTGATTAAAAAACCTGATAAACAAATGAGGTCTGTTTGGGGCATTATGACGCCTAGAAATGGAGAAAAAAAATTTGGTAAGCATCCTACTCAGAAGCCATTAGATTTATTAAATAGGATAGTACTAGCCAGTACCAATAAAGGGGATTTAATTTTAGATCCATTTGCTGGTAGTTCTACAACAGGTATATCTGCTTATGCATTAGGTAGAAAGTTTATTGGTATTGATATGGATAAGAAGTTTTTAGATTTATCTATTAAGAGGTTTGAAGATATAAAATAATAATATGGAAAAAGATTTTGATAAATTAATAAATACTTTTCAGGAATCAATTTTTACTTGGGGTTATTTTACTGATTTTGAAAAGGTTAATAAAAATATTAGCAAAATAGAAAGAAAATTAAATTTACTTAATTCTTTAATTGGCAAAGACAATATTGAAAATGAGTTTATAGATTTAATTAAGGAATATCCAGAGGTAAAAGAAGTACTGCCAATTTTAATTGCAGTTAGAAAAGACAAGTTAAAAGAATTGTCTATTATTTCTGATATTATTAATTTAGATCATGATAAAAAATATGATATTTTTTATGAAGGCTTAAACGAAGAAAATGCAAAAGAATTAAAAATATTTTTTAATGAAAGTGGACTAAAAGACATTTTTAAAAATAAGAATATAAAAAATGTGGTTGATTATGTTTTTGGTATAGAAGTAGGAATGGATACTAACGCTAGAAAAAACAGAACAGGAGATTTAATGGAAGATTTAGTAGAAAAATTTTTAGAGATATTTTGTAAAGATAAAAATTTTGTTTTTATTGAGCAAGCTACTAAGGTTAAAATTAAAAAAGCGTTTAATTATGATTTAGAAATTGATAAGAATAATAGAAGATTTGATTTTGCTTTATTTAATAAAGAAGAAAAAAAGCTATATTTAATGGAAGTTAATTATTATGGAGGAGGAGGTTCTAAATTAAAAGCAACTGCTGGTGAATATCAAAAATTAAATGATTTTTTAAAAAATCAAAATATAACATTTATTTGGGTTACAGACGGCAAAGGCTGGTTAACATCAAGAAATTCTTTAAAAGAGACTTTTAAGCATAATGATTATGTGATTAATTTGGAAATGCTTAAAAATGGAAGCTTAAAAACTATAGTAAAGTAATAATATGGAAAAATTACTTAGTAAAGAAATAGTTAGTTTTCTAATAAATAAAGAAATAGATATTGCTAAAAAAATTCGTAAAGACAATAGAGTTTCTAAGAGTTCGAACGAAGCTTATGCCTTTATAATATCAGTATTAAGAAAAACAATTTCTGAGTCTATAACAGAAAGTAAGTTAAAAGAAATTATATTTGATGGTAAGGATGAATGTGGTTTTGATGTTATTAATATAACACCAAGAAGGATAGAGATTTATGATTTTAAAGATACTAATTCATCATTTTCTGAACATGAAGTCTATCCGTTTTTAGAAAAAATATTAAATTTTATATTTAAAGAAGAGACACTTCCTAGTAAGATGTCTTTTTTAGTAAAAAATAGAATTAAACAAATCATAAAAATAATAGATTCTAAAAAAATAAAAGTGAGAATATATTTTGTCAGAAATGGTTTTAATAATCCAGAAGATTGGCTTATAGCTGGCGCTAATAAAAAAATTAAGAAAGAAAATATAGAAATAAAGTATATTAATCAAAAGGATATAATTTCTGATGTTTATGAAAATAATCAAGTGCAGGATTTAGAATTTAATTTTAATGTTGATAAGAATAATTTAGAAGATTATTTCTTATATAAACATAGTAAAATTTTAATAACAAGAGTCAATATAAAATATTTATTAAAAGGGTTAGTTAAGGAGTCTAATTTAAAAAATTATAATTTATACCATGATAATGTGAGAGGATTTTTAGGTAAAAAAGAACCTTCCAAGGGGATGCTAGTTACAATCAAAGATTATAAAAAAGATTTTCACCTTTTTCATAACGGAATAACTTTAGCTTGTCAAAAAATTAAAAATGTTAGAGTGCTGGGGGGCAGTTTTGCTGTAACTAATCCACAAGTTTTAAATGGTTGTCAAACTTTAGAAACTTTGTATGAAAAATATTTAGATAATCTAGATGATAAATTATTAGAGGAGGCTAGTATATTGTGTCGTTTTTTTGTATTAGATTCTAAAAAAGCATTAAAAGTATGTCAATCTTCTAATACTCAAAATAAAATTGATTCGTGGGAATTAAGGTCTAATGATAAGGAGCAAAAATTAATTGAGTATTATTTAAATAATACTTTAAAACAAAACTTTGAGTATAAAAGAAAAAGCGGAAAAAGCAAAAGTGGTAATGTATCTTTACCAGAGTTAGGCCAATGGTTGTATGCAGCAATTTTTGAAAAACCAGCTGAAGCCAAGAATAAGAAAACAGAAATTTTTCAAATAGATATTGATAAATCAATTTATGAACAAATATATCAAACATCAAAAGTAAAACCAGTAGATTTGATTAGGATTTGTGAAATAGGAGTTTTTTTGAAAAAGGCTAAAAAAGAGAAAGAGGTTATTAAGAGAACGGAGATCAAGGGTCTAGATAAGGAGACAGAGTTATCTTTAATTCGTAGTGCAGATTTTCATATACTTTCATCTTTTTACTATACAAAAAATAAATTGAATGACGAAAATTTACAAGCTTTAGTTAATAAAATATATAAGGTAGTTAAGAAAATTCAAAAAGAAAAAGAAGGTGACTATGATATAAAGAGAATTTTTACTCAAGATTTAACAACCTGGAGTAAAATAAAGAAAATTTTATAAAATAAAGCACTGAAATCAAACCAAGCTTAAATCAAAAAACTAAGTAATGTATTAACCCCCGCGAAAGCGGGGGTTTTTAAAAAGACAAGGTGAATCGCGAAGCGAGGGAGGGTGGCCTGGGCCATGTAAATAAATAAGGATTTTTGATATAATGGATATATAAAATTTAAATTCAATTTATGAAAAAAGTACAGCAAATAAAAAATTTAATTAAAAATGAATGTGCCAAAGGGCCAATAGATGATTGGTTTTACTCAACATACTTATTGGGTGTAGAAAAATTTGCCAAATGGCTACTAGCTAGACTACCAAAAGCAAACAAAGAAGTAGTCATGCTAGGAGTTTGGCTTCATGATTTACAGAGGATAAAAGGCATCAAAGGCAATCATCAAGAAGTGGGCGCTAAGGAAGCCGAAAAAGTAATGATAAAATTTGCTTATGATAATAAAACAATTAATCAAGTAAAAAATATAATCCTTAGTCATTCTTGTAGTAGTAAAAAGCCAAATACTTTGGAAGGAAAGATTTTGGCTAGTGCCGATGCCATGTCTCATTATCATAATGATTTTTTCTTACAAATTGCTGTAACTGGTCAAAGAAATTTAGAAGAATATAAAAAATGGGTATTAGAAAAATTAAATAGAAATTATAATGTAAAAATTTGTTTTCCTTTTGCCAAAAAATCTATAAAGGCAAGGCATGATTTATTTAAAAAGGTTTTTACCATGAAGTAGTAAATAGATTTAAATCAAAAAACTAAGCAATGTATTACCCCCGCGAAAGCGGGGGTTTTAAAAAAGACACCCGATACGCCACTCGGGTGTTGTTTCTTTATTTGATGGTTTTTTGGTATAATAACTCTATGGAAAATCAAAATAAACCCTACAATCCAGCCAATGATTCAATAAAACAACTTTGGACATACGATAAACGTCTAGATAGATATTTAGTAATTTTACAGACAGTCTTTACGCTGACTTTTTCATACAGGGCTCATATTTGGGGTTTATTTGTGTTTATAGCTTTTGTATGTTTTTTCTTAGTTCCTCTTATCTACTTCAGTAAATTTGCTAAGGGGTGGTTCTTAAACAAAAAACTTTATGAGCTTGTAAGAGAACAAAAAATACCAGCCTGGATTCCAAGAAGGCGTATAAGAACTTGGGTTATCTGGCTTATAATTGGAAATCCAGTTACATGGATGTTTTTTGCAGCTACGGTTGCTACAGCTTCGCAGGCATTACCAATCTTTGTGTCATTAATTTTAGCTATACCTTGGTATTTACTTGAACGTTTGCATAAGAAAGAAGAGCCTTATCTTGCACCTTATATAAAATAAACTTAAAAATAAAATTATGAAAGTAAAACCAATAAAACTATCAGCAGCTATACTAATGTCTTTAGCCGCTGGAGCTATAGGCTCAGCCTTTACTTTTACCGGCATAGATTCTTGGTATCAATATCTCAACAAACCAAGCTTCAATCCACCTTCTTGGATATTTGGTCCAGTCTGGACCACACTATATATTTTGATGGGTATAGCTTTGTATTTGATTTGGCAAGAA
>Ga0172379_10003155_pt1 | contig 26967 bp, 29 predicted proteins | sample GrowelOW334metaG_FD_119756 | JGI IMG/M metagenome (GOLD analysis project Ga0172379, IMG submission 119756) | Groundwater microbial communities from an aquifer near a municipal landfill in Southern Ontario, Canada - Groundwater well OW334 metaG | ecosystem: Environmental > Aquatic > Deep...
GAGGTCTCCAAAAACTGCTCTTTTGCTGAATTGTCGGGGTGAAAGGACTTGAACCTTCGGCCTACTGGTCCCAAACCAGTCGCTCTAGCCAACTGAGCTACACCCCGATTTGTGCCGAGGGCGGGGATCGGACCCGCGACACAAGGATTTTCAGTCCTCTGCTCTACCACTGAGCTACCTCGGCATTTTTTGTGGACCCTAGGGGATTCGAACTCCTGACCTCCTCCGTGCAAGGGAGGCGCTCTACCAGCTAAGCTAAGGGCCCATTGTATTGGTTGCATCATTATAATTAAAATACTCCAGAAAGTCAAGTGACCTGGGGTTAATTATATAGAAAATTAGAGAAAAGTAAAGGTTTGAAGTGTTTGACATTCTGTTTATTTTTAACTATTATACATTCATTATTCACTAACAAATTTATATGGATATTGATTTTAAAAATGTTGCTAAACACTATGGGCCACGTACTCATGAAAAAATGCAAGAAGTATTAATGGATCCAAATGGCGTTGGCCCAGCTTTTTATTATTATATGATTCGTGGAGGAGTAGACCAAAAAAATATTACTGTTTGGGAACCAGGTACTGTGAGTGGTGAATATATTAAAACTTATGGTCATTATCATATTGGGGAATTGGCAGAAACTTATTGGTTTATTTTTGGTCAAGGTATTGCCTTGATGCAAAAATTAGCTATAGATGAAAACGGTCAAATGATTCCTAATGTTGTGGAAGAATTTAAAGCGATTCCCGTGACCCAAGGTCAAGAATTATTTATTCCTGCTGGTTATGGACATTTAGTAGTAAATACTGGAAAAACTTATTTTGTAACTGCCGATGATAGTCCTGTTGATTTTGATGATCGCGACCCAGCTAGTTTGCCCGGGCATGCCGATTACCAACTGGTAAAACAAATGCAAGGTTTTGCTTATTATGTTATAGAACACAATGGCAAACCAGCTTTAAAAAGAAATGAAAATTATTTAGAAATAAAAAAAGAAGAATTATCTGGTTTGCCAGTAATTGAATAATTATGGCGCAAATAAATAAACCGTGGGGTTATGAAATTATTTTAACCGAAACTGGTTTACCCTATGTTGGTAAAATATTGCATATTGAAGTTGGTAAAAGATTAAGCCTGCAAATTCATGATGCAAAAAAAGAAACTAGTTGTTTAATTAATGGTCGTTGTAATTTAATAATTGAAAATGAAATAGGGGAATTGGAAACATTAGAAATGGAAAAACAAAAAGGTTACACTATCAACATTAATCAAAAACATCGTTATTTGGCAATAACTGATTGTGACGTTTACGAAGTTTCTACTCCAGAAATTGGTATTACTTACCGGTTAGAAGATGATTATGCCCGGCCAAATGAAACAGAGGAAATAAGAAAAGAGGAAAGAAAGCAGTCTTGATTTTTTTTAATAAATAATGTAGGATATTAACACAAATATAACACTGCGGGTATCATATATGTACCATATATAATACCCTCGTTCGGAAGAGTGAAAATTAATTTTACAATTTAACACGCGGGTATCATATAATGGTTATTATCCCAGTTTTCCAAACTGGTGAAAGGAGTTCGATTCTCCTTACCCGCTCATATAAAATTAGAACAGCCTTTTGGCTGTTTTAGTTTTATCTATGACGAGAGTAAGGGGAGTCGAACTGGGAAAGGGAGAAAACGGAAGTTTTCTCTTGCAGAGGAAAGTACACGAAAACCCGAAGGTTTTTGTGAGAGCGATCCGCCGATGAGGCGGAGAGCGAGTGAGATTTCCCCTTACCCGCTCACCGTAAAACCTCGCTTAAACAGCGGAGTTTTTTTGTTATACTTCTAAATAGAGTCGCACAAAAACAATAAAAAATTGTCTTGACTTTTATCACTTGCTACCCTATATTATAAATAAGGCCACAAACTCAGGTGCTTCTATGCGTGTTCGTGAAGCGGCTACTTTGGTGCTTCTCCAGTTGCTCGGTGCCTTGATCGCGACGTGCGTCTGCCTCGTGGGCGACGTCGTCGTACAAGGTATCCACTACCTGTTGGTAGGGAGGACATTCCCGGGGGTGGGCGCGCTTGCCACGTTGGTGGCGCTCGTGATACTCAGTTGGTATCTCGAAGATCGGCGCGTGATGCGCCAACTGCTACTGCAACTTCAGCAGATGAAAGCCACCGAGCTCGCCCCGCCTTCGTCTTAGCGACACTCGTCGCGAACATCCAGCCAACCAGACCTGTCGTCGTTCCTTCAACCAATTCCCAAACCGGAGGGGCTGGGTATTCACAACAAACAAGGAGGTGCTCAAAAAACTATCTTACTCAAGGTGGTTTTTTGTTTTATACTTATTAAAATAGTTCGAACATCCTCTATCAAGGAGCTCACCGTAAAACTTCGCTTAAACAGCGGGGTTTTTGATAAAAATATTTTATAGCAAAATTTAAAATTTATTGATATAATACAAAATATTAATTTATAATAAATGTCTATGAATCCAAGCATTAAAATTATTATTGCCATTATAGCCGTATTAATAATTTCTCCGATTATATTTTTTTATGATTCCGTATTTTCTCAATACATTATATTATATTGTCTAATAGGTCTTGTATTTGTTTTTCCATTTGCTTGGTTTTTTTATTGTTACAGGATGATTAAAAAATATATATCTGAGCAGAAACCTTGGTTAAGATTTACCAAACTGTCTACCACTGTTCTTGCCTCATTATTTATTGCCCTGTTAATTGTTTGGGGTTCTGATGTCCAAGGTATGGAAGGGATTGCTGTGTTTTGGGCAGCCGTAATTTTTATTGTATTTACCCTAATAAATATTTTGATCCAATTTTGGATTGGAAACTCAATTTCTAAAAAATTTAGAAAAGAAATTTAGTTGTAATTATTTAGCATTATTATATATAAAAACAATTCTCTAATTTGAAACATAAAAATATCAAAAACAAAACAGCCCCGCATTTTGCGGGGCTGTTTTGTCTTATGATTAATAACCTGGCATTACGCCATATTTTTATGGCACTTTACATTATTTTCTCCCCTTTAATTAATCTGATAAGAACTATAACAATTGCTATTACTAATAAGACGTGAATAAAACCTCCCAAAGTATAGGAAGTAACTAGGCCGAGTACCCAAAGTACTAAAAGAATGATGGCAATGGTCCAAAGCATATGATTTATAAATTAATGAGTTAATATGTACCTATGTAGGTTATCAATAATTTATTAATTTATCATTAAGCTGTATTTTTGTTGCCTATTGACAAATTAATACTAATATGGTATACTATTTAATCTCTAACGAGACGTACTACCCCAAGAGGGTAAGTACTGACTCACACCTCTCTTTTTTGTCACATTGATGGCTCGGGTAGGAATGCGGGTCACCAAATATATGACAATAGAACAAAAAGCTTCTAGCTTTAGCGAACTAGGAATTTCGGCAAAAATTCTCGGTATTTTGGAGTTTCACGGCTTTAAACAGCCAACTCCAATTCAACATCAAGCCATCCCTCCGGCTTTGGAAGGAAAAGATTTAATTGGGATTGCCCAAACTGGTACGGGCAAGACCTTGGCTTTTGGTATCCCAATGATCCAACGTTTAAACGCTTTGGATGGCCAAGGATTAATTTTGTTACCTACTCGCGAATTAGCATTGCAAGTAGACGAAACTTTGCAAAAAATCGGCAAGGGTTTAGGATTGCGCACGGTAGTGTTAATCGGTGGTGCACCAATGCCAAAGCAGATGAAAGAAATTGCTAGAAGTCCCCACATCATCGTGGCCACTCCTGGACGTTTGGCAGATCATTTGAAAAGACGCACAATAAGTTTGAGTCGCGTGAAAATTGCGGTTTTGGATGAAGCTGATCGGATGTTTGATATTGGTTTTGCGCCACAGATAAAAGAAATTCTTTCCTTGTTAACTGGTGAACGTCAAACCATGCTTTTTTCGGCGACGATGTCGGCGGAAATTGCCAAACTTGCTTCCCGTTATTTAAAACTGCCTTTAAGAATTGAAGTGGCTCCTGCTGGTACCACAGTTAATCAAATTGAACAGGAAGTATTTTTTATTGATAAAGAAAATAGAATGCAACTTCTGGACAAGATTTTAATGGAAAGTGCTGGCCGGGTCTTGGTTTTTTCTCGTACCAAGCATGGGGCGAAAAAAATTACCAATGCTTTGAAGCAAATGAATTATTCCGCGACGGAAATTCATTCCAATAAATCCTTGGCACAACGTAAAGATGCATTGTCTGGTTTTAAGACAGGCAAGTATCGCGTTTTGGTAGCTACCGATATTGCGGCTCGCGGTATTGATGTAAAAGAAATTGAATTGGTAGTAAATTTTGATATGCCTGATGATTTGGAAAATTATGTTCATCGAATTGGTCGTACTGGTCGCGCAGGCCACACGGGTAAAGCAATTAGTTTTGCGGGTCGTGATGAAAAATCTAGCATTAGAAATATTGAAAGACTAATTAGAAAAACTTTACCGATTTTGGAAGTGCCGGTGTTGCCACCAAAGAGACAAATTGTGGAACAGGTACGTGAAAATAATTTTTCCGGACGTAGAAGTTTTGGTGGTTTTCGTGGTGAAAAAAGTAAACCTGCCGGAAGTAGTTCATATAACTATCCTAAAAGAAAAAGAACTGGTAGTTATCGACACTAAGAAACAAATCAAAAATCCGCTTAAACAGCGGATTTTTTGTTTTATATCCACAGTTTGTGTTGACTGGGTAGAGTGGCAAGGGTATAATATCAATATATACTAAAATAGTATGAATTAAATTAGTTACCTTTGTTTTTAACAAGAATTTCTTTTTAAAAACAAAGGTCGATTAATTAATCAATTAATTAAAAATATATGAAAGTAGAAAAATTAAAAAACAAGTCATTTTCTTTTTTGGCGCTACTTACTGTGTCTGCTTTGGTTTTGACGCCTTTTTTGTTGGTCAATACAGCTTTAGCCGCGCCAGTCGATAGTACTGTTCCACAAGTAGTAATTACCGCACCAGTAAATGGGGCAAATGTTTCCGGAGTAGTAATTGTTAGCGCTACTGCCTCAGATGCTTATTCTTCTTGTGTGATTACCGTGTTTGGTCAACAGTATGACATTTCTTCATTACAATCTGATCATTCTGGGGGAAATGTTTTTACTTGTAATACAGATATGACAGCTGTATATCAAGGTCAGCACGGTAGTAATGTAAGTCGTATTGCTTCATTTTTGATTCCAGCTAGCTATGTTGGGGTAGAGAAAGTTGAGTTATACGTCGATGGGAATTTGGCAACAACTGATTTGTTGGCACCTTATTCCTTTTCGTGGAACACAGCATCTATCACTAATGGCTTGCACACCCTTACAGTCAAGGCTTATGACCAAGCTGGAAATATTGGCACTTCAGCAACAGTAACAGTAACTGTTAGTGGGGCCGTTACTCCAGTTTTAACAAGTATTAGTTTAACTCCGACCTCAACAACTTTAGGAGCCAGTGGTACTCAACAATTAACTGCCACAGCTTTGGATCAATTGGGTGTGGCTTTGTCACCTCAACCAGTAGTTGTTTGGAGTTCAAGTAACACTAGTACAGCAACAGTAAGTCAGACTGGGTTGGTAACAGCAGTGGCAACAGGAACGGCTATGATTAGTGTTTCTAGTGGTACTGTGTCTACTACAGCGACAGTTACTGTAAATACTCAACCTTCAGTAGAACCTCCTACAGGTGTTAGCGGTAGAATAATTGCCGAGATAAATGTAGGTGATGGAAAAACAGAAGTTAAGGCTAAAATTAATGGCGTTGAATCTGAATTTAAGTTAAACACTGCTGATACCAATGAAGTGATTAACTTAATTGTTCAAAGAACTGGTTTGAGTCGTGAAACTGTTTTGGCGGTTACAGTTTTGAAGATTGATGGGCAATCTGGTGGTGGTGGACATGAAGAAGAAAATGAACAAGAAGATGAACACGAAGACATGAATAATAATGAAAATGAACACGAAGATGAAGAAGATAACGAAGATGATAAAGATGAACACGAAAATAGAAACCAAGATAGAAAAGATCGAGAAAATCATGAACAAGAGGATTCTGATGATTAAACTTATGTGGGATAGAAACAGTAAATAAAATCCGTCTCGAAAAAGGGGCGGGTTTTATTATTTACTGGTATTTGTTATAATCAAGCCACCTGTTAAAATCCCCCTTATTCCCCCTTTATTAAGGGGGAGAAAAAATGAATTTATGTCTACAACATTTATTAAAGAGTGTGCGGATTGTGGTAGCGCCCCAGTAAATCACTGGTCCGAACGTACACAAGCAAGAATTTTGTATTATTTTTTACCTTTATTTAAACCTTTTCGTAAGCTAGCTTTTGGATTGAGTAAAGTTTTCTTACCGTTAAATGGAGTCATTTTATATTATTTTATTTTGTTGTTAGCACGTTTAAAAATCTTGGAAATAAAAGATGAGGCTGATGAAAAAAATAATTGGCGTAGTCGAGTGCTTTGGGAAGAAGCGAAAAAACGGGGAATTATTATGAAAGAAGTACGGCCATTTGGCACCTATATAGATAATTATTGGTGTGAGTTTAATAGTAAAAGATATTTTTTTGAAGGTTTACCAAGACCAAGTGGTCAACATTATGAATCATTGGATTGGATGGATGATAAAACCGAAATTAATCAGCGCTTTTTGAAGCAAGGTTTTCCAGTAGCTCATGGTGGAGTAGTAAAAACTTTTAGACAAGCTAAAAAAGTTTTTGCAACTTTGGTTAAGCCGGTAATTATTAAACCAAATGAAGGTTCACGCAGTCGCCATACTACTATCCATATAAATAATGAAACAGAACTATTGATTGCTTTTAAAAAAGCCAAGCAATTATGCCCCTGGGTAGCAATTCAAGAAGAATTGGTTGGTTCGGTTTATCGCTCTACCTTAATAAATAAAAAATTAGTGGCAGTTTTACGTCGTGATCCGGCTTGTGTGGTAGGTGATGGTCAAAGTAATATTAAAGAATTGATAATAAAAGAAAATAATAATCCATTGAGGCAAGGGCCGTTATTTCATACTATTCCAAATGATAAAACCGTTGAACAAGAATTAAATTATCAAAATTTAAGTTGGGAAAGTGTACCAAAAGAGGGTGAACGAATTGCTTTGGGAACTAAAACTAGCAGAGGTGTGGGCGGGGGAATAGCCGATGTTACAGCCGAAGTAAATCCAGATAATAATAAATTGTTTAATGAAATAGGTACTTACTTAAATGACCCAATTGTAGGAATTGATTTTATAATTTCGGATATAAAAAAATCTTGGTGTGAAACACCAAGATGTGGAGTAATTGAATGTAATAGTTTGCCATTTATTGATTTGCACCATTTTCCTTTGGAGGGTCGGCCAATAAACGTTGCAGAAAAAGTTTGGGATTTTGTGTTTCCTATTTCAAAATAAGAAAGTCTCCCAAGAATTTTTTAAAATCTTCGGTTTTGGCAATTGTACCTTTGTCATGTAAGTGACCCAATGGACTGTATTCTGGGGTGAGTTCATAGTGTCCACGAAGTTCACCATCTTTAAAAAGTCGAATGTGGTACTGGTGTTCAAAACCGTCTAAAAGTCTTAAACTCATAATTTCGTCATCATCAACCCAAGCAACTTTATTTATAATAAAATTTTGTGAGTATAAATGTTTTTCTAGTTCTGCTTGATTGTTATTTTTATTTAAAAAACCCAAAGCAAAATTTTGTCTTGGTGGATAGGGATTGTAGCCCAGTTTTTTGGCAAAATTTCTGCCAAAAGGAAAAAAAGGCTCCAGTAATCGCCAAAAGATTTTTTTTGTCCAATTTATAAAAGTCATAGAATTGAATATATTTTAGCACAAAATAATCAGTCTAGACAATAGTTAACAACTCTACCCACAGTTTAAAACTTGATTTTTTTTTCAAGTAGTTGTATAATATTGTTTACAAATTACCAAGCGGGGTAGAGCAATTGGCAGCTCGCCGGGCCCATAACCCGGAGGTTGCGGGTTCAAGTCCCGCCCCCGCAACTAGGTTTTTATATGCGGTAGTAGTTCAGTTGGCTAGAACGTCTCCTTGCCAAGGAGAAGGTCGCCGGTTCGAATCCGGTCTGCCGCTCAGAGTTAAAGATATTCGCAGCCCCGTTTGTACAACTTTTAAAGATGTGCTATAATATACGGGCTTGAAAAATATCTTGAACAATTTTGTTAGAGATATTTAAGCAATAGGGTTAATTATTAGCCCAAAAAATACTGTGTGGCATGACCCGTCGTTTAGGCGGGTTTTGCTTTTATAAAATATGAATCAGCTTTCTCATTTACAAAAAAATAAAAAAAATTTAGAATTACGTTTTGCTATTTTAAAAGCGATTCGTGATTTTTTTAGTGCAGAAAATTTTGTAGAAGTAGAGGTGCCTTTGATTGTAAAATTTCCTGGTCAAGAACCAAATTTATCTCCTGTAAAATTAAATATTCACGACGAACATAACAATGAGTATACTGGTTATTTACATACCTCGCCAGAATATACAATGAAAAAATTATTAGCCACTGGTTGGGAAAAGATTTTTTATTTGGGAAAAACTTTTCGTGATTGTGAAAGTTTTGGTGGCACGCATAATCCAGAGTTTACGATGTTGGAATTTTATAGAGCAGGGGTAGGTTATGAACAGTTGATGCAAGATATTGAAAATTTGTGTAATTATATTAGTGAAAGATTAAAAGATTATAAGATTAAAAGATTGGGTGAGTTTAAGCGAATTAGCATGAAAGAACTGTGGCAGAAATATGTTGGTGTGAATTTGGATGAATATTTAAGCGAAGATAGAATGTTTGAATTATGTGTGGCACAAGGCTATCAATCAGATAAAAAAGAAAGCTATGAAGAACTATTCTACCGAATATTTTTAAATAAAATTGAAGCAAATTTAATTGAGCCAACAATTGTTTATAATTATCCTGCCAAAATGGCTTCCTTGTCCAAACTCTCAGGTACTAATTCTAATTATGCTGAAAGATTTGAGGTTTACGTAAATGGTTTGGAATTAGCCAATGCCTTTTCCGAATTAACCAATAGTGAAGAACAAGCGAGAAGATTAAAATTGGAACAAGTCGAGCGTGGGCAAAGTGGTAAAGAAGTGTTTGCGATTGATGATGATTTTATTGAAGCTTTAAATTTTATGCCGGCTTCAGCAGGTGTTGCCTTGGGGGTAGATAGATTGGTGATGATTTTGGGGGGTTTACAAAATATAGATAATGTGGTAACATTGCCAATGTCTAAATTATTCAATTAAAATTATATGGGTGATACATCTGAAATTAGAAAAGGTGCCGTTATTCGCCACAATAATGATTTGTATGTGGTGACTTTTGCGCAGTTTGTAAATCCTGGCAAAGGTGCCGCTTTTGTGAAAACTAAGTTAAAAAGTATTTCCAATGGTAAAGGTACAGAAATGACTTATAAAAGTGGTGAAACTGTGGATGTAGTACGAGTGGATTATGTGAACATGCAATATCTATACAACAATACTTCTAGTTATTCTTTTATGAATAAAGACACATACGAAACAGTAGAAGTGTCTACCGATATTTTGGGTGATGATATAAAATATTTAAAAGAAGGTTTGGAAGTAATAATGGCCACTCACGAAGGTAATGTGGTAGCGATGAACTTGCCTAAAAAGATTCAATATACCATAAAAACTGCTCCTCCAGCTGTGCGTGGTGATACCGCCAGTGGTAACGTAACCAAAGAATTGATTATGGAAAATAATCTAATTGTTTACGGTCCAATTTTTATTAAAGAAGGTGAAGAAATTTTGGTGAATACCGAGACCGGGGATTATGCTGGAAGAGTGAGTGAGTAAAACGATTTAGCATGTTCCTCCCTTGGTAAAGGGAGGGCAGGAGGGATATTGGCCAACAACTATTTAAAAAAACCGTCTCACATATTGCGAGGCGTTTTTATTTTGTAATTAAAAAATATATTAATGCTATTTGTAAAAGCAATATTATTGCCAGCACGGTTTGAAAAGAATTCTTTTTGGTTTTATGGTGAAAGTAGGACATGCCCAAGAGGGTGCCGAGCGAACCGCCAATTAGGGTTAGACCCCAAAGAACTTTTTCGGAGATTCGGCGATGATTTAAATTAGCTTTCATTTTGTCGTAGCCAATAACAAAAAAGCTAACTAAATTTATAATAACAAAGTAAATAATTAAAATATCCACAAAAGTAAAATTAACGAGATTGTTGTAAATGATAACGACGATCGCTTTCGGCCAATTGAATCATAGTTTGGCGCACTTCGTTAGGGTTGGGAATATTTCTAAAAACAATATGACTGTTACCCGAAGCAGTCTTTACATCCAAATCCCCAAAATTTAAAAAGGTATGGAAAAAACCAGTAATATCTACGGTTAAATCTTGAATATTGTAAAGATCAAATTCGGTAACACTGCGCGAAAATAAACCAATTTGTTCAATATCAACCACCCGGTCGTTGGTTACCACCCACATGTCCAAAAAGAAATCCACAAATTCACCGTAAATATATAAATAAATACCTAAATAATAAATGCTAGCCAAAAGCACTGCCAGAGTATAGTAAATTTCGGTTTCAAATAGAGTAGGGAAAATATTGCTAAATAAAAAATATACTCCAAAAGGAACAGCCATCATTATTAAGAAAACCAAAATTTTTGGTAAAAAAGTAATGGGATGGCGATGTAAACAATATTCAATCTTTTCGTAGGGTTTTTGTTTAATAAGATGTCCTAAGTATGGCATAAAAAATAATTAATATTGAGGAGTGGCTTTGAAAAAATCAGTACTAAATTCCAATAAGGTTTGTTGCCAGTTTACTTCTGCTAGTAATTGATAAGTAAAATACAAAGTTAAAACCGTTAAAGAAAAAATAAAAAAACTCATCATAAAACTGCTAAGTGTAAAAGAACCAGTGACTACCACGTGATAAAAATTTAATATTGAAAAACTTACGAAAACTACTAAAAAAGCCAAATAAATAAAAAGCATGACGTAGAGAGGGATGGTAATTATCATAATTTTATAATAATGTTTGATTGAATTTTTTGTTTAGATGTTCGTAAGCTTGTTTGGTAGCTTTGCGCCCGCGAGGGGTTCTTTCTAGCATACCAATTTGCATTAAGTATGGTTCGTAAACAGTTTCTATGGTATCCATTTCTTCGGCCACGGCTGCCGCCAAAGTATTAAGCCCTACCGGGCCGCCTTGAAAATTTTCAATTATTGATGTGAGCAATTTTCGATCAACATCGTCTAGTCCATATTGATCAATGTTCAACATTTTTAAAGCTTGATTAGCAATCTCTTTGTCAATTTTACCATCATGTCGTACTTCGGCATAATCGCGCACTCGTTTTAATAAACGATTGGCTACACGGGGGGTTTTGCGTGAACGCTCGGCAATCAATTCCGTAGCTAGAGCTTCAATTTCTGTTTCCAATAATTTGGCATTACGATTGATAATTTTGCCAATCTCGTTGGTTTCGTAAAAATTAAGATGATAAATGTGACCAAAGCGATCGCGTAGTGGTCCGGACAATAAACTCATTTTGGTAGTAGCACCAATTAAAGTAAATTTTTCGAGTGGCATGCGCAAAGTGCGAGCCGTGGGGCCTTTGCCCACAATAATATCAATCGCATAATCTTCCATGGCCGTGTAAAGTATTTCTTCAATAGTTTTGTTTAAGCGGTGAATTTCATCAATAAATAAAATGTCACCTTTTTCAAGATTTGATAGAATAGCGGCTAAATCGCCAACTTTTTCCAAAGCCGGGCCAGCCGTAATTTTGAAATTAACTCCCAACTCACGGGCAATAATATTTGCTAGAGTAGTTTTACCAAGCCCAGGGTTTCCATAGAGTAAAATATGTTCAATTGGTTCGGAACGTTTTTTGGAAGCTTCAATAGAAATTTTTAAAGGTTCTTTGATTTGTTCTTGGCCAACAAAATCGGCCAAAGTTTGTGGGCGTAAGGTAATTTCTATTTTGGCCTCTTCGGTATTGGCTTTTGGAGTAACTAAACGGTCAAATTCTTCGCTTAAATTTTCTTCGAATATTTCTTCATTTAACATAACCCCTATATTGTAACTTTTTTAAGCATTATTTACAAGAATGTTTAAAGACTGTGGATAAGGTAATTCAGACCAATTTAGTCTTGATTTTTTTGCTCTGGGTTAAGAGAAAAAAACAGTGTCGCAGAAATATTTGGCAGAGGGTTGGTGAAGTGGTATAATCTATAAGCTTTCAGTTATTTACAACATCTTGTGGTTGGTAGATATTTGGAACACTACATATAGTGGTGAGGTAAATATCTAAAAATCACTTAATTATTAATATTTTTTATATGGGTCCAACGGATTCCCGGGTTATTCAAGGTCTACATTTAGGCCAAAAAGAGGACACTAAATTTTTTTATAACGAAAGTGGTTTGCGCTTTAAGCGTAAGTTTAGTGTTGATGGCCAAAGCCCTTATGATTTGGTGGAATATGACCGTCGGACTTCGGTAATTCGCGAACCAGATGGCAAGATTGTATTTGAAATGAAAGATATTGAAATACCAAAGAATTGGTCGCAAGTGGCTACCGACATCATGGCTCAAAAATATTTTCGTAAAACTGGTGTGCCCCAATATAACGCCGATGGTACTGTGAAAAAAAACACTGACGGGTCTTCCATGCTTGGACCCGAAACTAGTGTTAAACAAGTAGTACATCGCTTAGTAGGTACTTGGCGATATTGGGGCGAGCGCTATGGTTATTTTGCTTCGGCCGCTGATGCACAGATTTTTTATGATGAATTAGCAGTAATGCTTTTGCAACAAATGGCAGCCCCAAATTCTCCCCAGTGGTTTAATACTGGTCTGCATTGGGCTTATGGTATTAATTCTGGTGCCCAAGGTCATTATTATGTTGATCCCGACACTGGAGCTTTGACCAAAGCTACCGATGCCTATTCTCATCCTCAACCACATGCTTGTTTTATTCAATCAGTACATGATGATTTGGTAAATGAAGGTGGTATTATGGATTTATGGTTGCGGGAGGCACGTTTATTTAAATATGGTTCGGGTACTGGTACAAATTTTTCCAATCTTCGCGGAAATGGCGAACCTTTGAGTGGTGGTGGCCGTTCTTCGGGATTAATGAGTTGGTTGCGTATCGGTGATCGGGCTGCTGGAGCAATTAAATCTGGTGGTACTACTCGTCGTGCTGCCAAAATGGTGGTTTTGAATATGGACCATCCAGATATTGAAGAATTTATTAATTGGAAAGTAAAAGAAGAAAGAAAAGTCGCCGCTTTGATTGCTGCTGGTTATTCAGCCGACTACGAAGGTGAAGCTTACCAAACTGTTTCTGGGCAAAATTCCAATAATTCTTTGCGTGTGCCCCATAAATTTATGGAAGCCGTAGAAAATGATGGTTCTTGGAATCTTACTTGGCGTGTTGATGGTAGTGCTTGTAAAACTTTGAAAGCTCGTGAACTTTGGGATAAAGCGGCTTTTGCTGCATGGGCTTGTGCTGATCCAGGGCTTCAGTTTGATGGTACAATTAACGATTGGCACACTTGTCCCGAGTCTGGCCGCATCAATGCTTCTAATCCTTGCAGTGAATATATGTTTTTGGACAACACTGCTTGTAATTTGGCTTCTTTAAATTTGGCTAAGTTTTTTAATTCCGAATCTCAAGTTTTTGATGTAGACGGTTATTTACATGGAGTACGTTTGTGGACAGTAGTTTTGGAAATCTCGGTATTAATGGCTCAATTTCCTAGTAAAGAAATTGCGCAAAATAGTTATGATTTTCGTACTCTTGGTTTGGGCTATGCAAATCTTGGTTCAGTTTTAATGATGTCTGGTTTGGCTTATGAATCCGAAGATGCCTATGCTTTTGCTGGTTCGGTTACGGCGATCATGACAGCCGAAAGTTACAAAACTAGTGCAGAAATGGCTAAATTTTTGGGAGCTTTTTCCAAATTCGAATACAATCGCGCCGACATGTTGCGGGTAATAAGAAATCATCGTCGCGCTGCTTTTGCCGCCGAAAAAAACGAATACGAAAAATTAACCGTTTTGCCAGTAAGTATTAATCCTCAATATGCTCCCGCTTATTTATTAACTGTAGTCCGTGAAGTGTGGAACGAAGCTTTGAGTTGGGGAGAGAAATATGGCTATCGCAATGCACAAACAACTCTTTTGGCGCCAACTGGTACTATCGGTTTACTAATGGACTGCGCTACAACTGGGGTAGAACCGGATTTTGCTTTGGTAAAGTTTAAAAAATTATCTGGCGGTGGTTATTTCCGCATTGTGAATGAAGCAGTACCTTCGGCATTAAGAAATTTAAAGTATTCTGAAAAGGAAATTGAAGAAATTATTAATTATTTGCGTGGAACTGCCGAGATTACTTCTGCACCACACATTAATGCAATTTCGTTAAAAGCCAAAGGTTTTATTGATGAAGATTTGGCAAGTGTAAACAAAGCTTTGAAAGGTGCTTTTGAAATTAAATTTGTTTTTAATGTTTGGACTTTGGGTGAAGAGTGTTTAAAACGCACAGGTTTTAAACCAGCCGAATATAATGACCCAAATTTTAACATGTTGCGGGCGCTTGGTTTTAGTGAAGAACAAATTAGCGAAGCCAATAACGTGGTTTGTGGTACGATGACTGTAGAAGGCGCGCCATATTTAAAACAAGAACATTATTCAGTATTTGATTGTGCTAACCGTTGTGGCAAAATTGGTCAACGTTTTATTCCTTATATGGGCCATATAAAAATGATGGCTGCGGTACAACCATTTCTTTCCGGGGCAATTTCCAAAACTATCAACATGCCAAATGAAGCAACTTTGGAAGATGTAAAATTAGCTTATCAAGAATCTTGGAAATCAGGTCTAAAAGCTGTGGCTTTATATCGAGATGGTTCCAAATTAAGTCAACCTCTTTCTACCACTTCCAAAAATAAAGGTGATAAAGAAGAGGAAAAAGAAGATAAAACAGAAGCTGTAGAAGTTGTTGAAAATAAAATAGAAGAAACAGTAAATATTTCTCAGACAGTTAATAATTTTGAATTCAATGATAGTACCGATATGGGTAAAGCTATGGAGCAAGCTGCCCAGATTTTTGAACATTACAATGGCACCAAACCAATGGAGTCTTATAGTAAAGATGGTGGGGTAACCGAAAAAAGAATTTATATGTACGGTGAAAAACGGCGTTTGCCTGCCAAACGTAGTGGCTTTACGGTTTCGGCCAAAATTGGCAATCAACAAGTTTGGTTAAAAACCGGTGAATATCCAGATGGTAAATTAGCCGAAATTTTTATTGACATGTACAAAGAAGGCGCAGGCTTTCGCAGTATGATAAATATGTTTGCGATTTCCGTATCAATGGGATTGCAACGCGGGGTGCCGTTAGAAAAATATGTAGAAAATTTTGTTTTTACTCGTTTTGAACCATCGGGCATGACCGACCATCCAAATGTAAAGATTTGTACTTCGGTAATTGACTTTGTCTTTAGAATTTTGGGAATGGAATATTTGGGACGTACTGATTTTGTGCAAGTTAAACCATTGGGAATTCAAAAAAATAAATTTGAAAATATTGCACGCTTGGCTGAAGCAGGTGTAGGTCAAGAATCACTAGGATTAAAAGAAGTGGTAAAACCAATTGTGGACCCGGCTACTGACAAAGAAGTAGAAGAACAAGTAACTTTGCCGACTTTGGAAAAGAAAGTGCAAAATGCGTCTGATGCGGCATTGAGTAATATGATGGGGGATGCTCCTGCTTGTCCTACCTGCGGTCATATCACTGTTCGCAATGGCGCGTGTTATAAGTGCTTGAATTGTGGGGAGAGTTTGGGATGTTCGTAAAAACAGTCATTTCGGTGTACGCAGGGCAATCTTTCAACAAAATATAATATCTCAAAAACCACCTTTTGGTGGTTTTTGGATACTCATCTTCCACTTTTTTAAAAAAGTGGAGTAAAAACTTCGCGCTAAACAAACACTACGGAAAATTTAGGTCTCGTCGTCGTTTTCGGACAAGCGGTCCACGCTAACCGCGTGGCCCTAGTTGTCCGAATCCTCCGGACCACTCCTCCTTGCCACTAAATTTTTACCTCGTGTTTGTGCGCGCGTGAACGGGTGAGTGAACGTTGTTGTTGTCCCCTCCTTCGTAAGGAGGGGTATCGCGTTCGACGCGATGGGGTGGTTTCTCCCCCTACCAGGGGGAGCACGAGGGGGTCGTAAGAAAGATTAAACAAGGATATTAAATTAATCAGGTTAAACATTACTAAAGACCCCACCTTGCCTCCCCTAAAAGGGGAGGAAAACGAATTGTGTTTTTCCAAAATACTCAAATATTTAAGTACATTGGAGAATGCCGGAAGAATGTCCGGCTCACTCGACGCAGAGATCCTGCATCATTTCGTGGGCAGTTGCGAGGGTTGCAGTCCCCGGAGTTCCTCGATGCACGAGGCATGGCGTTCCGGAGAACTGGCGCTAAATGTCGTCGGGGTGGTGAGCTCCCCGAGTCGGGGAAGCGGCCGAAGAATCGGCGTTTCCCATTTGAGCGACGGTCCCGCACCATCCGCACTGGGCAACTTTCCCTCCTGTAAAGAAACGTCCAATTTTATCTTAACATAAGTTTAAAACAAAAAACAGTCCACTTGTGAACTGTTTTTTGTTGGCCCCGACACGATCGTGGCACAACGTTCGCGTCGGGGAGTGGACCGATTGGCCCTCCTCCTACAGGTCGTCGACCACGAACCCCCGAGCGTGGTACTCGGGGTAGGTGGTCTCCAGATACTTCAGGAACGGCTTGACGAGGGCTTTCACGGCTCGTCGCCTGATCTTACTGAACCTTTCCACTTCATTGTAGAGGTAGCAGATGCCTACCTCATCGTCTTCGATCCTCTTCCTGGGGAAGTGGTCGAACATCACCACGATACACTCCATCACCGCCAACACTTCGTTGGCGTTCTTGTTGTTCTCCAGTGCACGCCGTAGGTCTTGCAGAACGCGAAGCAGAAAGGAAACCGTCGGGTTTTCGTTTCCCATTTGTCCCTCTTTGTATGGGTTACCTGTTACTTAGTTTTTTACTCTCAATATTAGTTTTTGTCAATAGTTTGAATTAATAAGTCTTTTGTGGTTTAATTGTTAGTATGTTAAATTGTTAAAATGTTTTTATGATTAAAATTTATACCAAAACTGGCGATAAAGGAGAAACCAGTATGTTGGGAGGTAAGCGCGTGCTTAAGTCTTGCTTAGAAATGGAAGCGATTGGCGAAGTAGACGAACTTAATGCTTTTTTAGGAATGTTGATTGAAGAAATTGAAGAGGATTTTAAAGTAGAAAAAAGGAAATTGATTAATATCCAAAATAATTTGTTTGTAGTGGGTGCAAATTTGGCAGGTTTGCAAATGACGGTAGCTAGTGTTCCTAAGTTAAAAAAAATTGAGATAAAAAAACTTGAAAAGTGGATAGATAAAATGGATTTGGATTTACCCAAACTTACAAATTTTATTTTACCCGGTGGCAGTGAAGAAGCGGGTAAAAGTTTTTATGCACGAGCTATTTGTCGTCGGGCCGAACGTCAAGTAATTGCTTTGGACCAAAAGTATAAAGTTGACCTAAATATTAAAAAATATTTAAATCGTTTGAGTGATTATTTATTTGTTTTGGGGCGTTGGTTTAATCATAAAAGCGGAGAGGCAGAAATAAAATGGCAAAAATAGTTTGCTTCATTATCTTTTAATAGCTTTTGTGCTACAATAGCACCTATGATAGAAGTAATTAATTTGAGTAAAAAATTTAAGGATTTTACTGCAGTAGATAACATCTCTTTTTCAGTTAAAAAAGGTGAGATTTTTGCTTTTTTGGGGCCAAATGGTGCTGGCAAGAGTACTACCATTAAAATGCTTACTACTTTGCTAAAGCCGACTACAGGTAAAATTGTGATAAATGGTGTTGACCCAACAAAAGAACAAGATTTGGCGCGTCATTCTTTTGGCATTGTTTTTCAAGATCCAAGTTTGGATGATGAATTGACAGTTTCCGAAAATATGGAATTTCATGGTGTGCTTTATGGTCTTGCCAAAAAAGCACGGCGAGAAAAAATTGAAGAATTATTAAAATTTGTGGAGCTTTGGGAAAGACGTAAGGATTTGGTAAAAACTTTTTCCGGTGGAATGAAACGCCGTTTGGAAATTGCCCGGGGATTAATGCACGAGCCAGAAATTATTTTTCTAGATGAACCAACAATTGGTCTTGATCCACAGACCAGAAATCACATGTGGAATTATTTGCGTAATTTAAATAAAGAAAAACAAATTACCGTATTTTTTACTACACACTATATGGAAGAAGCTGAAAAAATGGCTGACCGAGTAGCGGTAATTGACCAGGGTAAAATTATTGCCAGTGGTACACCGGAAGAATTAAAACAACAAACAGGTAAAGCTTCTTTGGAAGAAGCATTTTTGGATTTAACGGGAAAAGTAATTCGTGATGAAGAAATTGACAGTACCGAAATTATGCGTCAACATCGGCGAATGTGGGGAGGTAAACGTTAATTATATGAATATTTTATACATTTTATGGCTTAGACAAATAAAAAAGTATTTGCGCTCAAAGGCACGAATTATTGGTTCTTTGGGACAACCTTTGCTGTTTTTGGTGGCGCTAGGTTTTGGTTTGGGCCCAGTCTACGAAAAAGCGGGCGGTGGTAATTATTTGGAATTTTTGGTACCAGGTATTGTGGCCATGAGTATTATATTTACAGCTATTTTTTCTGGCATTGAAATTATTTGGGACAAGCAATTTGGCTTTTTAAAAGAAACTTTGGTGGCGCCAGTATCACGGTTAAAAATTATGTTGGGCCGCACGTTAGGCGGAGCAACAGTGGCTACGGTTCAGGGTTTGATTGTTTTTGCTTTATCATTTTTACTGGGTTTTCGTTTGCCTAATTGGTGGTTATTTCCTTTGGCATTATTGTTTATGATTTTGATTGCTTTGCTTTTTACTGCTATGGGTACAGCTTTGGCTTCGGTATTAAATGATATGCAAGGTTTTCAATTAATAATTAATTTTCTAATCATGCCTTTATTTTTCTTGTCAGGCGCACTTTTTCCTTTGGACAATTTACCAACGGCAATTAGTATTGCCACGCGTGTTGATCCTTTAACTTACGGTGTGGATGGTTTACGAGGGGTTTTGATTGGTGCTTCTCATTTTGGCATGACCTTGGATTTATTAATTTTAACTTTAATCACCGGGTTATTTATTGTAATAGGTAGTTATTTATTTACTAAAATTGAAATTTAAATATGACTCCAGAACAAATTTTGTTTTTAATATTTAGTGTCGTTATTGTGGGTTTTTTGGCAGTAGATCTTGGTTATTTTAATCGTCAAAGTCATAAAATTGGTTTTAAAGAAGCACTTTACCAGTCATTATTTTGGATCGGTATTTCATTGGTTTTTGGCTTTTTGATTTTCTTATTTTTAAACCGAGAATTAGCCGCAGAATTTTTAAGTGCTTATGTTACGGAAAAAATGTTGTCTGTAGACAATCTTTTTGTAATCATGTTGATTTTTAGTTATTTTAAGTTAGAAGAAAAATATCACCATAAAGCATTGTTTTGGGGAATTTTGGGAGCAATTGTTTTTCGGGCAATTTTTATTAGCGTTGGGGCTTATGTAATTCATCAATTTTATTGGGTACTCTATATTTTTGGAGCGCTTTTAATTTATACTGCTTTTAAATTAATTAATGAGAAAAAAGAAGAACACATAGATTTTAGTAAAAATAAAGTGGTTAAGTTTGCCCATAAATTTTTGCCTTTTACCAACAGTAATCATGGTGGTAAATTTTGGTTAAGAGAAAATGGTAAATTTTATTTTACCTCATTATTTTTAATTGTGGTGTTGGTAGAATTTACGGATATTATTTTTGCCGTTGATTCCATTCCTGCGGTTTTTGCTATTTCGCAACATTGGTTTATTGTTTTTACTTCCAATATTTTTGCGATCATGGGTCTGCGGGCTTTATTTTTCTTAATTGAAAATATTCTTCATAAATTTCACCATTTACAAAAAGGTTTGGCGTTTATTTTGTTTTTTATTGGTGCCAAAATGCTTTCCGGTATTTTTGATTTCCATATTTCTTCTTTAATTTCTTTTGGGATTATTATGGGGGCTTTGGCTGTTTCGATGATTTTGTCGGTTATTTTCCCCAAGAAAATATAGTGTGTATTAGTACTCTTGAAATATTTTTGAGTGTGTGTTATAATTTTTTCACAATTTTGTTTATGCCCAGGTGGTGAAACTGGTAGACACAAGGGACTTAAAATCCCTCGGCAGCAATGTCATGCGGGTTCGATTCCCGCCTTGGGCACCAATTTATTATGTCTTTAGAAACCGAACAAGAAAATCGTCGCCGGCGTGGTGTGGAAAGCCGGGAATTTGGTGTGGAAAGCAAAGAAAACAAAGAGAATGAAGAACTAAAAGCGGCCGCTGCGATGGAGCGAGCCGACACCATTATTCGCGAAGCCAAGAACAGCAAAAAACAAATGCAAAATATTGTGGTGCATATGCAAACGGTAATTAGTGCTATTCGTCAGTTGCGCGCCCAATTACAATTGGTACAAAGCGATGATGATGATTCTTCGGTTAAGCAAGATAAGAAAAAAATTGCTGAATTAACAAAAAAGCTAGAAGATTATGGCGACGAGCTAATAAAAATGAAAGCAGATTTAATTCGTGAGCAAATGGAAGAATTAAAAAATGATATTGGCGAAGGTGGTAGTGTAGAAGAATTACAAAAAAGAGCGGAAGAGTTGGTAGACGAATTGATAAAACAGGTTAAGCAATAAAAAACCCTGAAACCCTTCGGCATGAGCTCAGGCCGAATGCAAGTTCAGGGTGACAAACCTTTCGGGGTTTGTTTTAATTTTTACTTAATTCTGTACGATAATGATGTTCGTAAATAGTAATTATAGCCGAAAAAAGAGCGGCAATTACTGGGCCAATTACAAAACCTGAAATTCCAAAAACAAAAATTCCACCAAGTGTCGAAAACAAAACAATCAGAGGATGCATTTGAATATTTTTGCCTACTAACACTGGGCGAAGAAGATTATCAATCGTGCTAATAATTAATAAGCCAACGAAGAGCATAGTAAAACCTTGCCAAGTGTTGCCTAAAAGAAGCATAATAATGGCAGCGGGAAACCAAATTATAGAAGAGCCAACTCCTGGTATTGTGGATAAAGCGGTCATAAGAATACCCCAGATTAGAGCACCTTCAATACCCATTAACCAAAATAAAATTCCACCCAAAGTACCTTGAATAGTGCCGACAATAAAAGTTCCTTTTAAAGTCGCCCAAGCGGTAGAAGTAAACCTGTCATAAAGCATTTCTTCGTAAGTATCACCCAAAGGAGAAAGATGCATAATCTTTTTTAAAATTTGGGAACCATCCTTGAAAAAGAAATAAAGTGAATAAAACATTATAAATAGCAAGAAAACAAAACGTACAGAATTTTGAGTTAAACTTTTAATTCCTTCAAATAAAAATAAACTAACATTTTTGGCAGCGCTTTCGGCATAACTAGCCCAGTTGGTTTGTAATTTTTCACTTAAGGGAGCTAGAGAAGTATTATCAAACCAATGGCTAGCGTTTTTTACTTGCCCAAACCAATCTCCAGAAGACGCTTTGTTGTAAAGATTGATTGATTCATTAACTACCAAACTGCTTAAAGTAATTAAAGGAATAAATAAAATAACAAAAATCAGAATTAAAGTAATTAATGAAGATAAACCAGGCCATTTTAAATAACGTAAGATCCATTTATACAAAGGATAAAAAGTTATAGCGATAATGGCTGCCCAAAAAATTGGATAAAAGAAGGGTTGAAAAATATAGAGTAAAACAATACTCAAAATAATAATTAAACTGAAGAAAAACACGGAGCGCATTTTATTGAAGTTGGCACTGGTAGGCATATATTTATAAATGAATAGTAATAGTTATATTTTAGCAAAAAATAGACATAAATACAAAGGGCTTGACAAATTTATGGTTTTTTAGTATCATATTGTCATCTTAGACCTGTAAGTTTTACAGGTTCAAAAGTTAATTAATCCCTCATTTATTGCATTTTTCCTCTTCCCAGTCCTCCTGGGTGGTAGCAATAAAGAGGTTAAAAGGAAAATTATGAAGATTCCTAGCATTCTAGAGATGCTACAAGCCGGGGTCCATTTTGGACATCAGGTTTCTCGTTGGCATCCAAAAATGAAACCATACATCTTTACCGAAAGAAATGGTATTCATGTAATCGACTTGGAAAAAACCCAAGTTAAGTTAAAAGAAGTAGCCGAAATTGCCAAAAAAATGGCGGCTGAAGGCAAAATTATTTTGTTTGCCACTACCAAGCCTCAGGCAAAAGAAATTGTGCGTGAAGCCGCTTTGGCTTGTGGTATGCCTTTTTTGGTAGAACGTTGGTTGGGTGGTATGCTTACCAATTTTGCTGAAATCAAAAAATTGATTAAAAAATATAATACTTTGAAAGAAGAAAAAGCCAATGGTGAATTGGAAAAATATACCAAAAAAGAACAATTGGAATTTGCCAAACAATTAGAAAAATTAGATGGTTATTTATGTGGTTTGGCAAATTTGGAAAAAATGCCAGACGTAGTATTTTTACCTTCTTATCAAAAAGAAAAAACTGCCGTGCTTGAAGCAGATAGAGTACATGTGCCATTAATTGCTGTTTGCGATACCAACTCCAATCCAGTAAAAGTTGATTATTTTATTCCTGGTAATGACGATGCTGTAAATTCTATTCGTTTGCTCGTAAATGTAATGTCCGAAGCGGTAAAAGAAGGACGAGAAGAATTTGAGAAAAACAAAGCCGCTACTGCTTCTGCTGTTGTAGTAAAATAAAAATAGTAACTAGGGACTATTAATTAGTAACTAGAGAATGGTAATTAAAATTTAAAATTTTAAAATAAAAATATGATTACCGCCTCCGACATTGCCGTACTCCGGGCTAAAACAGGAGCAGGAATGATGGATTGTAAAAATGCTATGGAAGAATGCGGTGGAAATATTGAACAAGCTGTAGATTGGTTGCGAAAAAAAGGCGTAATGAAGGCGGCTAAACGCGCCGACAAAGTTGCTGCCGAAGGCTTAGTTTATGCCTACATCCACGCTGGTGGCAAAATTGGTGTGTTGGTAGAAGTAAATTGTGAAACCGACTTTGTGGGTAAAACTGATTCTTTTAAAGCCTTGTGTAATGATATTGCCATGCACATTGCTGCTGTTAATCCTAAATATTTAACTCGCGAAGAAGTTTCTACCGAAGATTTGGATCGGGAAAAAGCAATTTATCGTGAACAATTACAAGCCGAGGGTAAACCAGCCGAGATGATTGAAAAAATCTTGGAAGGTAAGATGAGTAAATACTATAGTGAATTTTGTTTATTGGAACAGCCATTTATAAAAGATGAAAATTCTACTATTGAAAAAATGTTGCAAACCAAAACTGCCGAAATTGGTGAAAAAGTCACTGTCCGTCGTTTTGCTCGTTTTGAACTAGGTGAAGGCTTGGCCAAGAAAACCAAAGATTTTGCCGAAGAAGTTGCAGAACAATTGGCTGCTTAAAAAAACTAGAACATAAAAACATTAAAACACCCTGCACTTTGTGGGGTGTTTTGTTGTTATTGTCAAAACCTAGAGAAAAATGCTATTATTATAATGTTATTATTAATAATTTATATGCATAGTTTCGACCAATTTGAACCAGCCCATGTAGCTTCGGCTGTATTAGCTGGAGATTTAAAAATAACTGATCAAGGTTTAATTTTTGGAAAAAATTTGCTGTCCGATCCAAAAGATGTACAAGTTATTGTTGCTAGTTTAGATGTGGTAATTAAAAATGGTATGGCCGGAAAAAGGCAAATTGAAGAAGTATTAAAACCTTTACAAGCAGAGTTGAGAACTCGATTACCGCAACCAGAATTAAAAGTGGAACCAATAGAAAAACCTCCATTGGAACAGTGGAATGATTTTTTGGCTGATTGGAAAGTAACAGAGGACAGAGCAATTTTAAAATCCAGTGAAGGTGTAAAAACTTATAGTGCAGCAGAATTAAGGTATTTGGGTACAAAAATGCAAGCAGTTGTTGAGGAAATATTAGATTCTAAAGTAACACTAGAACAATTAAAACGTTTGAAGACCGGTATTGTCGTTATGGCAAGAAATGCGCCACGTGATCGTGGTTGGCGAGAACGTTTTGGAAAAGTATTGGATAGTTTGATTGATTATCAAATACAAAGTAAAACACATGATGTAACGGAATTTGTTAAATAATATTTATGATATCATTTTTAATCGGTAAAATAATTAACAAAGAAAATAACAAAATTTGTGTGTTAACATCAAGCGGGGTTGGTTATGAAATAAATTTACCAACGTTTTTGTTTTTGGAATTAAAAAATAATCAAGAAGTACAATTGCCAGTTTATTTGGCAGTGCGGGAAAATTCACAGGATTTGTATGGTTTTAAAGATTTGGCACAAAAAGATTTATTTTTAAAATTTTTGGAAGTTTCGGGTATTGGACCAAAATCGGCACTACATTTGTTGTCACTTGGTACAGTACAAGAAATTTCTAGTGCCATTGCTCGGGGTGACGTGGAATATTTGACCAAAGTTAGTGGGGTAGGAAAGAAAACTGCGGAGAGAATTGTGGTGGAATTGAAGTCAAAAGTCTCCGCCCTAGGTGGATTTGCCTCTGGCGGGCAAAGTTCGGAATTAGCTGGCACAGCTTTGGGAGAAGTAGTTGATGCACTTGTTTCACTTGGTTATTCCAAAGAAGAAGCACGAGAAACAGTAAAGAGTTTAGATAGTAAGGATAAGACGAGTGAAGAATTGTTAAAATTAGCGTTTAAGGTTTTGAGTAAGTAAATTGAAAACAAAAAATCCCGATTAAATCGGGATTTTTTATTTTCAACTATTTACAAAATAATTTTACCCTCACACCTATGTATAGGTGTTGGGGGTTTATAAACACTTGAGTCACCCTTGGTCCTCCAAGGCCAAGGTGCTCCTTTGTGAAAGGAAAAGAACGGAAAGTACGTGTGGATTGTTTTGCCCCGGAGTTGGGGCGCGAGGTGGGGAGTGTGATCAGCTAGTCGTCGACGTCTTCGATTTATTCCTGGTTTGTTCGCTTGAAGGCGAACAAGAACAGAATGGTGAGGACGATGAGTTCCATTATCTTCGACCATCCCACCAAGAATTCGTAGATTCGGCTACCCTCGGGCGCGTCGACCCATGCCCAGGACATGGGTTTGAGCCTTGCGACACAGGCGCGATTGAGCGAATCGCAGAACTCTTCGCGGTCGTAACCGAGGATGAAGGAGATAACCGTGGTCGTCGATTTCTTGTTCTCGCCGGCGAAATTCTCTTCGCGCTCGTAGTTTCGCGCCGTCATGTAGGCCGACAAGACAGCGAGCGCGAGGACGAAGAGCCTGAAGATGGTCCTCATGTCTAGACCTCCTCGTTGGCCGTGGCGGTGGCAGGGGCGATCTTGGCGAAGCGCTCGGCCGCAGCACTCATGATCAGCCCCCGTTCGGTCACGGTGCAGGCGCAGGTATCGATGACCCGCATCATCATGGCATGGAGCTCGGCCGCTTCTCCAGGCTTATAGACCAAGGTTCGCGGTTTGGAAGCCGCGACCCGCATCATGCCGACTCCCAACTCGGTGAGTGCTTCACGTCGATCGGCAATTGCCGAACGTTCGATCTTCCATCTGGTCTTCTTGGCCAGGCAGTAGTCGCGAACGCGCTTGCCGGCGTAGATCGCCAGGATCAGGAGTATGTAGCCGGCGAACGGAGTCCACCACCAGCACCAGTAGTCTCCGTAGTAGAACTTGTGCGAGTAGATGGCGGAGGCAATGCCCAGAACCATCATGACCACGAATATAGTGATCTTGATGACTCGAGCAATGGTATTGACCCAGTCGATCCCGCGCCACCAGTAGCGGAAGGCGGGGCAGCGACCACGGACCACGGCGCCGGTGGTTCCGATCACGCCGACAGTGAGTCCAGCGGTCACGAACCACCACTCGAAGGTGTGGGGCATTCCCATCTGGGAGATCTGGCCACCGAGAAGTAAAAGGTTGAGGCCTAGAGCCAGTAGCCAGAGGTCGCTCCACAAGAGCTTTCCGCGCAACCACGCAAAACGTTTCTTCTCGGACACGGGACACCTCCCTTCTACCACTACTTTACTTGGATAGTGGTTAGGAAGTGAGCTACCTGACGCGAGAGATAGGTCTTGTACAACGGGGTGACACACCCCTAAGCGTTTAAGCTTTTTGTACACCTATTCTGCCCAGGCTCGCTCGTGTGATCCACAGAACCTTTTAACCTGTTTACTAAAAGCAAACTAAAAGGTTCTGTGGAACATTTATATTGTAATGATCACAAATGTTATTTTACAAATAACAGCGTATTCTAACATTTATTGGAGGTTTGTCAAGGGACCACTAATCACCACACAAATAAACACAAATTTTCGATTAAATCCACCCTAACCCTCCTTTACAAAGGAGGGGAACGACAAAACCCGCTTTTTTAAGCGGGTTTTACTTATTCCTTTTTCCTTACTCCTTCTTTCTACAACAATGTCATGCTTGCCACCTTATCGCCATCTTCTTTGAATTTCATAATTCTTACACCCTGAGTAGCGCGGCCAAGAGTTGAAACATATTTAAGTTCAATGCGGATTACTTGACCATTTACGGAAATGGCCATTAAATCACGTTCTTCGGTGTTGTTGATTACATCGACACTAATAATCTTGCCAGTCTTTGGGGTAATGTTCATAGTCTTGATACCAC
>Ga0172379_10003156_pt1 | contig 26965 bp, 32 predicted proteins | sample GrowelOW334metaG_FD_119756 | JGI IMG/M metagenome (GOLD analysis project Ga0172379, IMG submission 119756) | Groundwater microbial communities from an aquifer near a municipal landfill in Southern Ontario, Canada - Groundwater well OW334 metaG | ecosystem: Environmental > Aquatic > Deep...
AGGATTAAAACGAGCTATCAAACAATGGAATAATAATTACAATAATTTAGAACATTGCGCCCTGGACGGACTAACGCCAAATGAGGCCTTAGTTGGGGTGCAAAATGTGTGTGCCTAAAACAGAGTCTTGTCTAAAAACGCTTAGCATTAACTATGCGGTCCCAGTTTGGTGTTTTTTCTTTTTGTCGTGTTTCTTCCCTCTTCTTTTCTCGCTCTTTTACTCTCTCCTCCTCCTTTTTTCTCTCCTCCTCCTTTTTTTCTTTTTCGTAATCTTGCATTAGATCCCAGACCTCCTCATCTTCTTCTATTTTTTTTCTTCTTTCTCTCTCCTTCATATGATTAATCCTTTCTTCACAACTGTGGTACTCACCTTTCCAGTGGCTTCTTCCACAATACAAGCATTCGATAAGCTCAGCCATAATAATTTCTCCATTTAAATTGTTAAAAAACATTACCACCACTATTATTGGACAAATCCCCTAAAATGTCAAGCCAACAATCCATCAGCTAAAAATCTTAAATTATTCCTTGTTTTATCAAATTAAACTTAAAAAACAAGCCCAACCAAGCTTGTTTTTTAAGTCACCACTCATCACGAGTCATCTTGTTCTAAATTCTCGGCACGGGGTCGTGGAACAAGAACTAAAATTATTTAAATTTTTTTATTGAGTTATTGCCAAGCAATGAGCGCATTTGGATAATGGCAATTTCATTGAGTTTCAGAAGTCGTTCGGCTTGAGTCAACCCTTGCCGAATAAATTCGGCGTTAAGCGATTCTAAATTAGCCAAGCAAACCAATTGGGTGACATCGGAATAATCACGGATATTGCCGACCAATTTTTTATTTTTATCTCGCCATTCTTTGGCTGTCATCCCAAACAGCGCTTTATTTAAAACATCCGCTTCATTGGCATAAACAATCAATCCGTCAGCTACAGATAGCTTCTGCGGTAAAACAATTTTTTCTTTTATGGCGTCTGTATGAATTTTATAGTTAATTTTAGTCAACATCCGCTTGGCATCCCAACCAAGAGTCAGTCTCTCGTTTTCCTCTGCTTTCAATCTTTGGAATTCCTTAATTAAATACAATTTAAACTCGGCGCTAATCCAAGATGCGAATTCAAAGGCAATGTCTTTATGCGCAAAAGTGCCCCCGCCATATCGACCGGATTTATTTATAATACCGATTGCATTGACTGTTGATATCCACCTTTTAGGAGTAAGTGAAAAGCTATTAAATCCGGCACTATTTCTTAACCCATCGAATTCGATGGGTTTAAAACCAGGATTATTAATCCTCTCCCAGATACCCAAAAACTCAACTGTGTCGCGGTTACGCATCCAGTTTTGAATAATATAATCGGTTCTTTCTTTATCTTTATATCGAGCAATATCAGTCAAAGAAATATAATCACCGTCATTCTGAGTAAAGGTATAAATTTGCAGACCTTGAGTATTAATTTTTTTCATATACTTTCATTATAGCAAAAACGCAAAAATAACGCCAAATTGACGTTATTTTTTACAGATGCACGGGGTAATAGAGGAAATGCGAACCTATTTTATACTAAATAGGTGCCAAGTTTTACTACCCAAGCTAGTTAATTCTTAATTTCCTTATTCAATCTCTCATATCCACGTTTATCCAAATATTCACTAACTTGAAAATGTTTATCTCTAATATCAAAAGCTTCTTTAGTTTTTGGATTAATCCAAAAATAATAGCTAAATCTTTTACCGTGTGTCTTTTTATGTTTATTGGTTAACTTTTGAAGTTCTTTCGTAGGGATAACAATTGAATGCGGACTCAATGTTCTTCTGCCAATTTTCACATCCTCCTCTATAACATACACTAAGAATATAAAATATTCAGCGGTGGCTTTAAGTATGGTTTTTTCATCTAAATAAAACCAACCAACATTTCCGTGTCCGTATTTTTTTAATTCACTTTTCCTTGGTTCAAATGCTTTACTGCCCTTTACTTGAATTGTTACAGCTTTTTTTGTGTTCACGTTCATTAATACTAAATCAACACCTTTCATTTGCGCATTCATTGGCATTAATACTTCAATGTCTTTATGAGTCTCATCTCTTAATATTCCAGATACTACTGCCTCATCAGTATTCAATGACCAAAAATTTTTATAAGCTACACCCATATTTTTAGTGCGGGGCAAAAAATGCGAACCTATTTTATACTAAATAAGTATCAAATTTTACTATCTAAGATAGTTAATTGTTAATCTCGTTTAACTTACTTTTTGCACTGATTAATAATTCTTTTCCCTGTTCATCAAAGTCATTCTCCTCTAATCCCTCTAAAATTGTTTTAATCATTTGCTTCTTTTTGTCATCAATATCTTCTAATTTATCGATAATTTTTAATGAAAAAATTATTTCTTCGTTTGTTGCGCCCAGAAGAGGCCTAACTTTATTAATTATAATATTTGTTATGTTTTTGTCTATTAAACCATTAGCAACGACAAACTCCAAAAAACACTTAAAACGCGATTCGTTATTCTCCTTAGTTAAATTCTCTAAAATGGTTTTAATGGCCCCTTTTATTAGAGTCTGATTAATTTTATTGGCATTAAACTTATTTAATGCTTCTTGCAAATCAGAACACTCAAAATTAGAAATAATTTCATTCACAGATTCCTTCAACAAATCACCATCGACATCTTTAATAATTTTTATTATGTTTAATTTTTCTTTAAAGTCAAAATTCTTTATTATTTCAACTATTGGTTCTTTAGCGAGTCCGTTCTGAGACATTGATTTTATCCACAACAAAACCTCATTCTCTTTGTCGCCTTGTGTTTTAAATACATTTAAGTAATTTAAGAATATTGATTTTATTTTATCACGATCTATGCCCTTGTCTTTTTCTGTTTTTTTGACCATTAGATTAAGGGTTTCCGCTATTGTTTTCCTATCCTCCCATTCAGATAGCGTATTGAATTTATCAATTTCTTGTTGAGAAAAAGGCCAATTCCAAGTTGAGAAATGTTTTATCAATTCCAAATAAATTTTATTTATAATTAAGAAAAGCTTATTATCATCATTCTTATTAAAAAAAGTGGTTAACCAATCAGGGATGGTGTGACAATTCGTTGCTTTATTGCCTAGATATAGTTCCTTTGAAATGTTTAAAAAATTATTCAAAGATTTTTTATATTCTTCATTATTGTATTGAGCAGGATAATTGTCTACAAATAAACTATATTTATTATTTAACGCATTAAAAACATTGTCGTGCACATCAACTTTTTTCGTTTTAACCAATAATCCATTCAAGTTTCGAAGCCAAAACTCCGCAACGCCATAGTCATTAATAGAATTGAGTAGCGTTGTAATTTTGTTTATGAGTTCCTCTGCGATACTAGCGGAAAAAACGGTTGATTTTTTAAAGCTTTCAATAATGTTTACTTTTGTTTCTGTATAGCTAGAATCGGGATCAACCTCCAAAGAATCAATAAATTCTCTTAAAAGTTTTGGTTTTATAAGTATGGTTGCCACATCGTTATTTTTTAAAATGCTCTCAAAATCATTAAAATAATTTGGGTTAGTTTTAATTGTTTCGGAAAATTTATCACTAACCCGATTTAAATATGCTGGCATATCCACAAATTCAAGAATAAATTCTTTAAAAAGCTCGTAATTGTCTTTATTCGCCATTACCGCGTTTTGGAAACCGTTGATTATAGTGTCAAGAAGTGTTTGATTTTGACTTAAATCGGTCCTAATAAAACCAATAAGATTCTTTGGATTAAACTTATTTGCAATCTTACCAATGTCAACGCAATTTAATTTTGATTTTATGTTACCGAAATACTTTGAACTTGAATAATAAGTTTCTTTAAACTTATCAGAAAAATCTTTATCATTAGATATTTTAAAAATAAGAGAAAAAATATTAAATCCCGTGGTATCCATTAAACCTCTAGTCACAACATCTTCATTAAATCTTTTATCTATAAACTTCATTACTTGATCAAAGTTTATAACGTCTTTACTTAAAATTGTTTTAATCTCTTCCCAGTCCTGGGAAACAACAAGTTTATTTAATTCGTCTGGAATATTTAAAAAGACATCTTTATTAGTAAAAAATGCTTCTAAATTTTTCGTTTCTATGCTACGAGTTCTATCTAAAAATCTTAGCTGATCCTTCTCTATCGTTATAAAATCAACTTTTTCACCTCGTTTAAGTGCTTGATTAATATCTTCTAATAAATAAGGATTGTCTCTTAATCTTTTATATAAATCAAACCACTCTTCCCTTATAAGCAAAACTTTTGTTAAGAATGGCAAGTTGCCACTAATTATACCAACGGGAATATTTCCGCTTTCTTCTTGTTTTTTTGAAAATAATATTTCAGTCTGCAAAACATTTAAGAATTGTATTATTCTTCTCGGATTCTTCGAAAATTCTTGAGCAACTAGTGATATCACATTATCCGGTAAATTGAGATTATACTTATCATTGAGTGATTGTGCAAATGAGTGCAGATCTTGTTCTGAAAACTTTTTTATGTTTAATGTTGTATTAAATAATTTTCTAAGAAATTCGTTTGCGTCGTGTCCTCTTTTTTCTAGATATCTCTTTATTTCATTCTCGTCGACTGGAATAATAAAAATAACACCTTGTTTTTCTAAAAAATTTTTAATCGTAAGTAATAATTCAAAAGCTAAATCCTCGTGACACCTATCAATGTTGTCAATAACTATTACAATTTTATCTAATTTTTTAGACAAACCTAAGATATTTTTTATATAAACCCAAACCCCCCTCTCTTTGTTGAGAATTTTATCAATTATTTCAGAAAAAATATTTTCAAATTGCTCTGGAGCAAAAATTTTCTCCTTTGTTATTGATATTTTATATTCAATTAAGGACTCCCTTATTAAAAACATAATAGGCACTAAAACAACAGATAAAATAGATACCGAAATTTTTACATCGCTTCCAAATGCGTTAATTAACCAAATAAGTAGCAACAAAAGAGGACTCAATAAAAAGAATTTGAAACCCCACCCTTTTTTAATCGCGAGTCTGTGGTCTACTTCCTCGTTCTTGTCGTTATAAAATATTTCAAGTTCATCAGTAAAATCTAATTTAAATCTTTTCTTTAGCTCTAAAATGAATGTTCTTCTAAAAGAGTCGTTAGAATATTTCCAAGCATCATATATAAACACTTCCGCCTTATTATCTTGATCTTTCCTTAGTTTTTCATCGAGAGTCCTTATGATTGAAGATTTACCAGACCCCCAACCACCAGATAAACCAATCGTAAATGGAGTATCTGAATTTTCAATTATTTGCGAAATAGCATCAACATAGCAACGAGTTCCGAGAAGATCATTCTCTTCTAAGTTTATTTCACAATCTTTTATATAATTCGGTTCATTTTTGTTTTCCATATCCTTAATTTTTGCCCCCTCTTTGCTTCATTTTAAATCTGTTGTAGCCAAATTGTTTAATATAAAATAACTCAATGTTTTTGGCCATTCTACTACAATACTACCACAAAACCGAATAAATACAATAATAACATTTAGGCCTTATTTTAATAAACTAGGGTTAAAAGCCTTGTTTTTCTAACTTTATTATGATACTCTAAAAGTGCCAAACTACAATTTAATACCGCAAGGAAGAATATATATTCAGCCATTTTTTCTATGGTTTCCTATTTGCGTTCAGGATCGGGCACTCCGACCAAAACGTAAGTGGGATTCCTTGCGGATACCGCTGTAGTTTGGCAGGTCGGGTGTCCGTTTTTGTTTTTCTGGTGAACGACCTTAATCTTCACCACAAAATGAAAGTTGTATTAAGTCGCAAAGGTTTCGATTCAACCGCTGGTAGTTATCCAAGTCCCGTTATTGACGGGATACCCTTATCGCTCCCAATTCCAGATAATAAAGATAAAATAAAATATTCTGACTTAATATATAAAAATGGAAAAAGTTATTTTGATTTAATGACTGACCTAGGAATGGACAAGTATGATAAAAATTCTATCTGCCATTTAGACCCGGATTTAAAATTTGATATTTTAGAAAAAAGAGAAAACACAATTGAATGGCGCGGAACATTGGGTCAAATGGCTCAAGCTCAAAAACATTTAGAAAACAAGGGGGTTGGCAGGAATGACTTATTTTTATTTTTCGGTTGGTTCAAGGAAACTGAAAATAAAAATGGCAAAATAAACTTCAAACGTAACAGTAAATATCCCGATGGCTTCCATCTGATATTTGGTTATTTGGAAATCGGGGAAATAATTAAGACCGCAACACAAGATCCTCCCCTATGGCTACAAAATCATCCTCATTTTAGCCGAGAAGGCGTGCGAAAGGATAAGTCTAATACAGTTTACATCGCGAAGAAAAAACTTGCCTTGCGCCAAAATCAAGCCGGATTCGGGATTTTCAAATTTTCAGAAAAATTAATACTAACAAAAGAAGGACACCCTAAATCACATTGGGATATTGATAAAATAAAAGAGTTGAGAAATTTATCCATTAGCTATCACGCTCCCCAATCCTGGAAAGAAGATTATTTTCAATCAGCAGGCAGAGGGCAGGAATTTGTTATAGAGGAAAACGAAAGGTCAAAAAAGTGGGCAGAAAATTTATTAAAAAACCAAATTATCTAAAAAATTTTCTTGGCTGACATTAAACAAAATGATTATTTTAAAACAATGACATTTTTAAAATAATTTTAAATGGTTGCCCTTCTCTCTCGCATCTTTTATAATCAAACTCATTAATATTTTTATAAACAAAAATATGGGGAAAAAAATATTATTTATTATTCCAATTCTGTTATTAATTTTATTGGCTGGATGTAGTTATCGGATTAACAATAGCGAGCAAAATAAGACATCTTTTAATGATTCCAAACAATCCACATTAATAACCGTAAAAGACAACCAAACGGTAGTCCTTTCTTCTGAATGGGATGAGTTGATAAAAAATCTTTATGTTCCGTCTATGTATAGCGATTTATGTGGCTATGGTGAAGGTGGAAAATGCCCAGCATTTAGCTTTGTTGACGGAGAATTGCCAGAAAAATTAAAAAACAACCTCAACGGAGAAAAAGGTGGAAATGGTAATGCCGATATGGGGCTCGTAATTAACAAAGCTATCATTGGTGCATTTGATATTGATAACAAAAAAATAGATGTAGTTGCTATTCCTTATTGGTGGTCTTGGGCATCAAGTGGGTCTGGAATTTACATAGTAAAAGAAAACAATAAAAGAGCGGAAGTTGTTGCTAGAATCAGTTTTTTGAAACCTGTTAATTTAGAAATTTTGGAAATTAAGGATAATAAAATAAAAATAGCCTACACTGACCCAAGCGATAATAAAAATTACAGCCAAACGTGCTTCTTTACGCAAAATCAACTTAGCGAAAAATTTTTACAGTGTAATGTCGATAAATAATTTAACTTTTAATAAATATGAAAAAAGAATTATTTAAAAAACATAAATTTTTATTTCTACTCTTTGTTTTATTATTAATTTCTACTTTCTCTTTTTGGAAAACATCTCTTCTTTCTAAACAAAACAAGGATATTATTTTTCAAATAAAAGAAATCAAAGAACAAATCAAACCTAAGGAACAATTGAACTGGAATGGCGAAACCGCCAATCAGATTGCTGAGAGAATAAATAAATATGGCGCAAACATCATATTGATTGGAGGGGCTGGTTCAAGGCAAATACAAAAAGAGGTTTATAATCCCGAAAATCAAGAATACTTAGTGCCCGAAGATGAGTGGGTATCAATATCGCTAAATAGATCTGCTGATTTGTTGCGCGTCTTTTGCCGAGATGGTTTTAAACTAATTAACTGTAATGGCGGTAATGAGGAAAAACTTGGAGATGAGACTTCTTGCACTAGGACGGTAAATAAGGACATTCAAAATGTTTTGAATGTTGAATGTGAAAAAATCAAGAAATAAAAACATATGAAAGATAGCGACTATTGCGAGGAAGAAAATGAATATCAAACTGCCGAAGAAAGAATTGAAGAATTAGAGGCTCGACTCGAAGAATTAGAAGACAATCACAGCTCCACATCCAGCTCTTTGGCAATCGCCATTTTAAAATTTATTTTTTATGTTTGGGGTATTGTTGTATCGCTAGTTATCTCACTATCTAACTACGACTCTGTTTTGTGGACAATTATTCACGCAATTTTATCGTGGTTATATGTTATTTACTATGTTGTTGTAAAATATATTATCCAATCATAGACCAACAAACAATTAAATGGCGTTGTGAAGCCACTGCATACACTGTAGTGGCTTTTTTATTATATAATAGGTTATTTACCCATAAAGCATTCTTATGAGCTTTTTGAGCCATTTTAAGCAAATTATGCTATGATAAATAGATTAATAAATCTATTTTTATGGCAAAGAAAATAAATACGAGGGCAAAAAATTGGTATTTATACAACGCTGTATACTGTTTGGACTGTGATTTTAATGGAAGGGTGAATAAAATTTTTGAAAAATGGGAATTGCCTTTATGCAATGCAAAAGGCAAAAATATAAGTGATTACTTAAATGAATTCAAAAAAAACCACGGTGAAAGTGCTGTTAATAGATTGACTAAAGATATAATAAAATTAATTTATGATTTTGATTTGGGAATAAATTGGTTCTTTCCATATTTTAAATTTTTTCTGTCAGAGAAAGAATTGCCCATTCCTAATCAATCTTTTTTAATCACAAGTAATGAAGCTGATTGCGTGAAAGATAAAAGAATAAAGCTAGAAATATGTCCATATACCACTCTTGAGGATATAAAAAATAGTTGGCCAGAAATTAAAAAATTACAGAAAAAGGTGTGGCCAAAGGCTAAACAACAAAAAATTTCAAAAAAAACCATAGAGAACTTTTTAATTTGGGCAAATGATAAGGGGTTAAAATTTAATACTACCCCTACGTCAAAAACTATGTATGACCCAGTAAAAGGAAAAGATGAAATAATTAAAGCAACAGACAGAAACATAGTATGCAAAATATGGGAAAATGAAAAAGACATAAGCTTAAAGACCGAGAAAAAGAGAATAAACAATTTAAGACAAATAAGAAAACGAAACAATAAATTGATCAAACCATAATGACAAGATAAAACTTCTTTTTGTCATCACTCTAAAAAATCAATATGTTTAACTGTGATTATAATTCACAGTTTTTTTATTTACAAAAATTTATGGAAATTATCAATTCCGATGACATTAAAAAATTTGCCCCAATAGCATACCTTGAGCTTGCCACCAAAGAATACCCAGAGCAAGAATGGTTAATAGAAAAATTAATTCCTGCAGGCGGTATAACGATAATTTCCGGCTATCCGGGTAGTTTTAAAACTTGGTTTATGCTTGATATGGCAATAAGAATTGCAAAGGGCGAAAAATTTCTTGAAGTTTTTAACACTACTAAAAACAAAGTTCTTTACATAGACGAAGAAAACGGCGAAAGAACCCTTCAAAAAAGGATTAAAGCATTAACAAAAGACAAAAATATTCCACTTGAATTTCTACCTTTCCAAAATTTTACCTTGAGTAGGTCTGACGAAATAATAGACTACTGCAAGGAGAATGAAATCGGCTTAGTAATAATGGACTCTCTAATAAGAATACATAACTTTGACGAAAATAGCTCGCAGGATATGGCTAAATTATTTAAAGAATTCAAAAAATTTAAGTTAAACAACATTTCAATTGTCTTCAGCCACCACAACAGAAAGACTGGCAAATATAACAATCCCAGAGAGGATATCAGGGGTTCAAGTGAAATTCTTGCCTTCCTTGATTGCGGACTGTCCTTACGGAATAAAAATAAAAATCAAATTACGGTATATCAAACAAAATTAAGAACAGACACGGAGAGAGAGCCATTTAATATCACCATCGAAATCGAAAAAGAGACCGAAAAAACTAAACTTATTTTTGATGAAGAATTGATAGAAAAAATTAGCAAACCAGAAATCGCTAAAGACTTAATTATTAAATTATTCTCCGACAAAAAAGAGCTTTTCAGAAAAGAAGTATTTTCACTATTAAAGAACAAGTCCATTGGCGAATCATCGATAAAAGAAGCTTTAAAGGAATTATTAGACGACAAAAAAATTGAAAGCACTCCCGGAGGAAACGGCAATACATTGCTATATAAATATGTTGAAAACTAAAGGTTGAAAAGTTGCTCTATTATATATATCAACTTTCCACCCTATCCCCCGTTTTAATCCTATAGACTAATAAAATGCAATTGAGTAAGCAAGCAATAAATGAATTTATGGAAATTTACCTCAAGGATTACGGGGTAAATTTAAGCTATGAAGAAGCTAAACAAGTTGCTACCGCGTTTTTTAATCAAATGAAAAATGTTTACAAGCCTATATCAAAACAATATTCAAAAAAATGGTTGCCCTCTTTGTAAAAAAATTTTATAGTTAACAACATTTATATTTAAAACAATAAATATATGGCAGACACAACAAAAAATAAAAACACCTATGTCTTATATGTTCGCAAATCATCCGAAGAAGAAGATCGGCAAGTATTAAGTATAGAATCGCAAACCAACGAATTAAAAAAGATTGCAACCAAGTTTGATTTAAAAATAGTTAAGACTATACAAGAATCAAAATCTGCCAAAGCAACTGGGAGAAACGGATTCAACGAAATGATTTCTTTTCTTGCGTCCGGTAAAGCTAACGGCATACTTTGTTGGAAGCTGGACAGATTAGCAAGAAATATGGTTGACGGCGGAACAATAATTGATATGTTGCAGAGGCAAAAGATTAATCACATAAGAACTCACGATAGGGACTATTTCCCAGCTGAAAATAGTTTATTATTGGCTGTTGAATTTGGAATGGCAAATCAATTCATTAGAGATTTAAGCAATAACGCTAAAAGAGGTCTTAGAACAAAAGCGGAAAAGGGATGGCTACCTGGTGTTGCCAAGCCTGGATATTTAAACGAAAAGGGCGGTGAGCAAGGAGATAAAAAGATAATAATAGACCCCAAAGGATTTTCGTTAATAAAAATGGTGTTTGATAAAATGCTTACTGGCTTGTATAGACCAGCACAGGTATTGGATATGTTAAATAACGAATGGGGCTATCGTTCGCCCAAAAGAAAAAAATCTGGTGGTAAACCAATGGCGGTAAGCGCCTTTTACTCATTACTGTCAGACCCCTTTTATTGCGGTGATTTTGAATACCCTGCTGGTTCAGAAAATTGGTATAAAGGCAAACACCAGCCAATGATAACTCCTGCCGAATTTGACACACTTCAACGAATACTAGGTAAAAAAGATAACCCAAGACCAAGAATAAGTCACACCCCTGATACAGCCTTTTATGGATTATTTAGATGCGCTGATTGTGGCTCTGTGATTACTCCTGACCAAAAAACCCAAACTATCTGCACAAAATGTAAATATAAATTTTCTTCCATACATAAGAAAGAATGCCCACAATGTGGACTGGAAATTACCAATATGGAAAACCCGACAGAACTAAAATATACTTATTACGGATGCACAAAAAAGAAAAATCCAGATTGTAATCAAATGTCAATTGAATTAAAAAAATTAGATAAACAAGTGGTGGAAATATTAAGCGGAATTAAAATATCCGAGAACATAAAAAATTGGTATATCAAAAATCTGAATGAATACAATGAACAAGAAGTTGTTGACCGAAGCCAAATACAAAAATCCTTACAAGAAAACTACAATGACTGTCAAAAAAGATTAGATAATTTGCTGGCATTAAAAATATCCCCCCAAAATACAAAAGGTGAAATCTTAAGCGATGAAGATTTTTTTAATGCAAGGAAACGGATAAACAGCGAAATGTTGCAAGTTAAAGAGAAAATAGATGACACGGAGGATAGAGCGAGCAAATGGACTGATATGGCAATTGATGCGTTTAATTTCGCTTGCTATGCCAGTTATCATTATGAACACGGAGATGTTTTAATGAAAAAATCAATTATACTCGGGTTTGGCTCGAACCTGCTCATAAAAGACGGGGAGCTCATTGTTTCATTGCCTAAACACCTTGAGTTAATAAAAAATTCTAATTCCCGTTTACAGGAAATTGGAGTTAAGCTCGAACCTAAAAATTTTGGCGAAAGAAACGAAAAAACAGGCTTTGTCTCACCTGTTTTTTCTACTATGCACGCTTACAGGGATTTAGCTGGAACACATTTGAAGCAATGGTGTTAAGCTGGAAAACCGCTATAAGCCTGCCTTTAATTGACTAATTCAATATTACAATCACTATTCTCAACGCATTTATAACCAATTTCCAAAACATCAATTCTCCCGTATCGCACAGTAGAAACCAGGCTACCAATAGTTCTTTCGCCGTTAAGCTCTGATAATAAATTTTCGCTCTTGAAAAATCCTTTCTTATATTGCATTAAATCATCAGCAACTGGAACTGATTTTAAATTAAACAATAAATCTGTTAATTCAGAGGTTCCACCAAAGATAGATTGGCCCACATCAAGTTGGCCACCTAAAAAATGACCATTACTTATATAAAACCAAATACTGTCATATTGTCTCATAATGGATGTAAACTTGCCATTCTGATCGTTTGCGCCAGCTCTTATATAAACATAGGCATCTTCAATTTTTCCTGAAATCTTTATTTTTCTTCCGGCGTTTTTTAAGTCTTTCTCGGCATTATTAACAAAATTTAATGGCGTGACTATCCCATCTGGGTAAACATCAAATTTTTTATAAGAGTTAAACTTATCAAAATCAGAAGATGCTTTTTCTGGCACGACATTATTAAGAACGGTGTCGTTGCTACTGTTCTTAGAAGATGGTTGCGTAATTGGCTGGTCACTTTGCACCGTGGCATTTTCCAGCCCCCATTTCTTTCTTAAAAAATCAACGCCGATCCCTATTAGTTGGATTATCAATACTGTTATCGCTATAACCACAACAAAAACAACAAGAGCAGCTATTTTATTTTTAGTTTCCTGCTTTATCATAATCTTTTATTTTGTAATAAGAATATTTAGCCAAATACAATGCGCCAACTAAAAAGACAAACCTAAATAACCATTTTTTAGTAAGCTCATACCCCATATCAAACAAAGTTTGCCACCTAAGAGCCTTATTTTCTTTAAAAGCGGAAACAGCAGACAGTATAACTATTGATAATAAAATTCTTAAACCAACCACCGCGCTTCCGTTAATGCTTTTTAGACATAAAGCAAAAAATCTGTCGAGCAAAAAATTTACAAGTATAAAAACTAAAACCAAATTAACAACTTGAAGAATAAATGTCTTTTTACTTATCTGATAGCTTTTATAAAGTGGCTCTAAATAATTTCCAAAGGAACAAAAAACATCCTTGGCTATATCTTTATCGTCATTGTATTTATATGAATTACCGCTATTAGTCATACAAAAGCCTAAATTCAAACAATAAAAAATGCTAAATATTAGCCAAAATTAAAGAAAAATTAAAAAAATGATGATGTTTTTGTCTTATAAAATCATTTTATTCTTAAAACCTTATTAGGTCAAATATAATAAAAGTCACCCAAGCTTTTATTTTATGGCGGGTAGCTCCCATTTATGTTCACAATCGCAACAACAAAACGTCTTATTTTGTTGATTATAATCAGTAGGCTCGCACCCAATTTTTAGCTTAGCCATAGGCCCAGTCTGTTGGATATTGTCGGAGCCACATTTTGGACAAATATTTTTCATATTAATTATTGTTCTTTGCGCCGTTTACAACCACGTCTATTGCATCATACAAAGGCATCACTTTTTTTTCACAAAACTCAATTAACGCTAAAAGGTTTTCTTTGTCAATCTTTACAAACCTTGTAATTATTAAATACATTTTAACATTAAACATTCTGTTTTCTGGGTAATAAAGATTCATCAACTCCAACATTCTTTTATAACCTGAAGAGTATTTAACATCATTCCCTATAATTTGAGAGAAACCCAAGCGAAAAGCCCTCTTCGCTAAAGATCTTGCTAAAAAACCCAATTGAACTTCTGATAAATTTAATTTACTATCCGACACTAAGGTTTTAATGCCGTTTAAGTAATCTTTAAAATCCTTATTTAGCATCCAAGCAAGGTTAAAACATATTTTTGCTGGGTAATCCTTTTTCAATAAATCATTTCCATAAAGCAAAATACCATCTGTTTTGCAGATAAAACGAAGTTTATTAGAAACGTTAAATTCCTCTTCTGAAATAATTTTTGTGTCTATTGGTATGTTAAATTGAAGTGCTGGTTTGTTTATAAAACTTTTTAACAAGTCAGTAACTGCCTTATTTTGCGTTTTTAAAATAACTACTAAATTAACGTCTGACAATCCAAAGATAAAATCACCGCGCGCAATACTACCAGTCAAATAAAGAGCTACCAGCTCTTCTTCTAATATTTTTGGCAGTTCTTCTTCTAAAAATTTTGATACCGGCCGAAACTCGGGTGTTATTAACGACTTGTCGCATTTATTTTCTTTTACTAAAATAAAATCATCAAGTTTTGTATAACTTAACAATAATTTTGCGCCTGAGCCATCCTTATCTCTACCAGGCAATTTATAATATTTAACAATAAGCCTTGCTATTGTTTGGAGGTTATTATTAATCGCTTCCAAGGTATTATTCATTTTTGCCGACGTTTCCTGTTGCCATAACTGAAAACTTTGTTTACCGCGCTCCTCAACCATTTGCTTACCGTAATCACTTAACTGAGCCTGAAAACTTGGACTTAATAAAAATCTACTGGACTTAGTTTGAACATAATTATCCGCAGCCGGCACAGGATTTTTAAAATGGTGGTATTGTGTTCGCTTTTTAAGGGCATTCGCGATTTCACCACATTTTTCACCTGCTCCTAATTTTTTATCTGCATCCCATTCTTCAACCGCATCCACTAAACCTCTTATTCGTAAGACGTTTTTATTTTTCAACAATCTGCTAAGTTTCATCTCTCTTTCGTATTTTTTAGAATATTTGTCATCATAAGTAATCATCGCATTGACTGATTGGCACAGTTTATCTTTCAGTTGATGAACAAGATCAAGAAAATAGCCTTGATGATACATTATAAAATCTTCTTGATTAGTTTCAAAAGCACCTAAATAAACATCATCCGGCGGGTTAGCAACAAATAGTGCTGCTGTTTTTAATTCTTTTAATATTCTCTCTATGTCATAAAAATAATTTTGCGCAGTATGCCAGCGAGAATATCTCGCAGGAACTCTGGACATAGCATAATTATGAGGCTGGCGCAGATCACCCTTTATACTCGTAATTAATAAAGCAGTCTTTAATTCTTCAATCCAATTTTTTCCTTCAGTTAATTCCATAGTGGCTGTGGTTTTTATTTTAAAAAATAATCCATAACTTGTTTTTTAAACAGATCTTCATTTAAATCCTTTACTCCATATTCAAAATTATCCAATCCTTCAAAAGCTTTTTTATCAATCATTTTTGCCGTTTTAACAAAATTATTAGTTATGTCTATCGCTCTATTCAATAATTCTAAAAACTTTTCTTTCTGTATTTTACCTCTATCAATGGCTTCTTTCGTCATTTCAAGAGTAGCTGGCGCTATCGCCGTAATAAATCCATCTTTTTCTTTTTCGTTGCCATAAGAGACGGTATCTAACACTGCCACTCTTAGCAACATAACGACGGCATCAACATATTTTTCTTCGGCCATTAGTTGTATGGCCATAGACCGAAATATAGACCATTGCTTTGAAAGATATGCTTGGCCATTAAAATATTTTCCCTTGATCGCTTCAAGAGTAGCTTTGTTATAAAGCCCCCAAGCCTCATTGTTCCTTCCTGCCTTGTATGCCTTTTTGGCTTTTATTATAATTCTATCAATCTCATCATATTCTGTGCGTTTAAGGTCTTCATCACCGGCTTCTTTTATATAATAATGTTTGGCCCATAGATCTTCTAAGGCCACAATGTCTTCTTCTTTGATAATTCTTGGCACACTCTCATTCGGAAATTTTCTAACTCTGTATTTTTTGCCGCAAAAACTGCATTTTTTTCCCTTCGTTGGAAAAGGCATTATCTCTTTATTACAATAGGGGCAAGAGCCTTTTTTCTCTATAAATAAATACTTTTTAAAATTCAAAATATTTAGCTTCATAAAAATTTACATTTTAGTCAATATCTCATTGGCATACTTTTGAATTTGCTTTCTTGACTTCACGTCCATTATTCCGTCGTGAATTATTTGAGACACTGATTGGCCGGCAAGACGACCTTTGGATAGTTTTTTTACTAAATACAAGTAAATAATAAATATTTTTCTTGCTAAATTTGCCTGCTCACTAAGAAATTTATAATCAAGGTTTGGCAGTTGAGCCATATTATTATCGTCAGGATAAGTCTTAGTGCTTCTTTTTAAACGTTCAAAAAATGAACCGTGAACAAACTCATTTCTATAATTATACAAAAGACTTAAATCTTTTTTCATTTGTGGACTAAAACTATTTCCTAATAGCACACTTAATCTTTGGGTTATTTTATAAATTCCTCCGTCATTTTTACGTCTTGAAAACAACATCTCATAAAAAGAAGCTAAGTCTGCACACTCAGACTGCCAAGTCATCATTCTTTTTGATCTATAATATTTTTCTAAATCATCAAACACTACACAGGCGGCGCATAAACGCCAATCTTCTAAGCTCCATTTAGCTACGGCTATGGCATCCCAACCTGATTTTTGGATTATGGGAAACAAAATTTTATAAAAACTAAGGAAATCATTATTAAAAAAGTTCTTGTCCTCGCCGTGAAACATTGCTTTTTCCAGTGTTGATATTCCCGTTTTGCGCACATCAACCCCCATTGATCCGACCGAAAACATAACGGGAAGTGGCGACCCAGAAAATAATTTCATCAAATATCGCGCCTCATATATGCCAGCGAGAGAACTTTCCTTGCCATAAATTGGCAAAGATATGCCCCAATTGGAACTACTATAAGATTTTTTAAATTCTAACTTAGCAAAATCATTCTTATTATTTCTAACTACATTTTTATTGAACGGTTTAATTTCTTTATTTATTAAATTAATAAAATCCGCTTCACTAATTGAATTTAAGTTAAACAACTTCACTGTTGATAGTTTTTCTATTTTTTCAACACCAACCTCAAACCCCGGAAATGCTAAAAATATTTTTTTAGTCATATTTTTAATTATAGGCAAGATATTCGACCCTTTTATCCTTTATATCCCTAATTTTATAGCTAAAAATACACAAAGAACCAGTAACATTTTTACAACTCACATAGCACACGGCATCTTTAAAAAAGTTCAAATCCTTGATGTCCGTTTTCCCTGTTATCGCAATTGATTGTTCGTCTTTTAGTGGCGCCAAAAATCTTGATTGATACTTTATTGTGTTAAATTTATCACTTTCAACTTCTATGTCGAAAGCAACTCCTTTGCCCATATTCCTTACCCTAAAAAAATACTCCGTTTGCTCGCCATTTATCGTTATCAAATAATCCTTAAATTTATTTTTTAGTCTCTCTTTTATGGCAGGGCCAGTATTATCTTCTTTGTTATAGTCCCACATACTTCTTATATACAAAGCTAATATTGGCATTTGTTCTAAATCGGTTTGCTTTTCAATTTGATTTTTTGTTTCCTCCGTCGCCTTAGTGTATTTTATTAAATAACACAAAGTAACAGCGAGAATAACTACATTGATAATTCCCAATAAGAAATCATAACCTAACCAAAACGGTGTGATCACGTATCCGTTTATTGATTGGAGTGTGGTTAAAAAAGTTTCTTCCATATTTTGCCACAATAATACCCCCCTTTTATGATTTTGTCCATTGATAAAAAACAAAAAAAGGCCTAAATAATTTGTCGCTTCATACCCTTTATTCAATGCCACAAGGTCTAAAAACGTTTTCCAGATAAAACTTGTGGTAAAAATACCCCCATTTGATTTATGGGGCATTTTATGATAGATTAAAGACGTGAAACCACATATGAATACGTGAGGATTTAAGGCTATTTTAGTCTTATTTACCCTTATTTGCGCGCGGAAACGACGTCCGATTAGCACAAATAGGGATCCTCACGGATACCGAATGTGTGGTTTCACAACTAAATCGGGCGTCTTTTTTGTTTTGGCGCCCCTTAACAATAAAACTATGAAAACCTACGAAAAAATCTTAATTGCTTTTGACATTATTTTAACCGTCATCTGCTCCCTGCTTTACCTCGGTGGCAGTAAATTTAGCTCCGATGCGATTACTTATTTGTTTGGCACCTTCTTAATGTCTTATTTTATTGCCTTTATAATCTCAAAGTTTTCAAAGTCGGATAATAAAAAATTGGCGCTTTGGAAAATATTTATAAAGTTTTATCCAGTATTTCTGATTTTCACTATTATAAATTCGGCCAGAAAATAATATGTTAAAAGAACCGCTGACAATCAGAATAAAAAGGCTATTTATCGTCGTTGCTTGGGGTTTACTTCTGCTTATTGTTTTCTTTGGTATTGATAGGCTATTAACGCTTATTCCCCTTAAATTATTAGAAAATGAAGACAGGAAGTCTTACATTAGCGCTGTTATCATTACTTTTATTTTTATATTCTTTTTTACTAAATACGAAAAAACGCAAAACAAAATTTATAAATTAAAAAATAAAGACAAAATAATCAATCCTTTTAATAAGCATATTTTTAAAAATGACGATAAATAATATTCAATTTTTCAAAGACAATGTTAAAAACGCCGACTTAATTGAACTGGCCGGCGGTATTTTACCAATATCAGGCAATCACATTGGCAAGGTTGTTTTAGATAAGAATAATAAAACCGCCTTAATTGAAATTAAACAATGCGCAGAAGGACAGATTATCGCCTATTACGAAGGCCACCTGCTTTGTAAAAATGCCGAATATCAGACCGGCGACACGGAAATCAACGGCGGACTATTTATTTTCAGGAAAGATGAAGCAAATCCCGACAAATACGAAATCCAACTAAACCACAATCGCTGGGCCGTGATTATTAAGTGTTCTGAGGTTGAGCTGGTTAATTATCGGGAAATAAAAAAACCAATAGAAGAATTTAAAGATATTTACGCCGGCCTTCTTTGGGGTAAATTTTTTTCAATCGTAGAAAATGAATAATTATTTTCGCCTAAATTATATTAAATGTCCGGGATGTAAAAATACCCTTGACTTGAGCTTTATCAATAAAACTTGCCCCAACCCCTTATGTGGCTTCCAGTTTGAAGGTTTAGAGCTGTTGTTGGATCAAAACGACAACGAGCTACACAAAGCTCTCATAGCCTCATACAAGGGCGATGACGACCGTCAAATACAACTTTTAGCCACTGCTGTCCGGTTTAACATTGGCAGCTATTTGAGCCATTTTGTGGCTTGCAAATGGGGCGCCCACTATCAAACGCTATTCAAGGATTTTATAATTTTATATTTAGATGATATAAACATACTAAAAATGGTTTTATTGTCCGATGTTATTAAATTAGACAAAGGTAATGTCGTCGTTTCCGAAAACGGTTATAAAATGTTTCCCGATCTTTATAACTGGCTAATGCGTGTTCATAACCCCGACATACGCAATTTCCTGCGCCTTGAATTTCCCGGGCTTTACAAAAAATGGCTAATTATGAACAATGACCGATTTATTAAACCACGGCCACCCAAGATTACAAATCAGCAAAGCCTTGTCTAAGCTCCCCACACCGGGGAGTTTTTTGTTTGCATCGGCCGGTAGCAAAAGGTAAAATAAAGGCAATATAAGTATAAAAATATGGATAATGACAAAAAACAATTTTTTAGTTTAGCTAAAAAATCAAAACAAACAGTCTTGCTTTTGAATACTGACAAAAAAATCGCCAAAGATGTAAAAAAATTAAGAGATAGATATTTAACTCTTCAAAAAAATGCCAAGGACAAAGATGCCGTGTTTGAAAATTTAATGGCAATTTTAGATGAGGTTGAAAAATTAAGAATAAAATATGAATTATCGGAGCCTCATTTCATCCAAATAGCTTGGCTTGTTCAGTTTGACCAAGAAATACCGGAAAATGATATAGAAAAAATGTATAAAAAATCCAACCATAGAATTATAAAAAATGAATACGGCGAGAATATCGTTTATTTGCCAATCTATCCCGAAACCACTATTAAAGATTTAGGGGAAAGCTTTAATGCCGTCAAAGAAATAGCTAAAAAATTTTACTGGGGAAAGGCAAGATACAAGCGTTTGAAATCACGTCGCAAGTTGCAACATCACTTAAACGTTTTTAATTACAAAAAATCCGGACTTAATGACGAAGAAGTAAAGAGAAGATTTAACGAAGAAGTGGCTGTGGATAACAGGGATATTATAGTAAAAAATGATGTGCCAAAAATAGTAAAAAATTTAACAAAAGGAGCTAAGAAACTATTAAAAAATAAGCACAAAAATTAGAAATATAAGGAAACCTAATAATAAAATCAATCTTGTTAATTTTCTCATATGATAAAGGTATAGTCGCTTGATTATACCTTTTTTATATGAATCAGAATAAATATTACAAAACCAATGCTTTTTATTTAGCCGCCTTTCTCTCGGCCAGTGGGATTGCTTTGGATAGCATTGAAAAAACTAACTTCAATAAAACAATTTTTGTTTTTAAAAATACCCGCGAGACACAGGATCTTGTCCGGGTTTTTAATTTTGGGAAAGAAGATGACACAAAATTATTGGTTAATTTTAAAAAGGTAGAAGCTGAAATCAAACACCTTAAATCGTTAATATACGACTAAAATATGCGGATAAAAATATGGGAAAATTTTGGATTGATAATGAATTGATAGATAAATATTTGACTAAAATTTCTGGCAATGATTTTAAAGTTTGGTGCATTCTTAGTCGGCATTTCAATAAAAAAGGAACTTGCTATCCAAGCATAAGAACAATAAGCATAAAATCTGGGTTACATCACGAAACTGTAAGTCAATGTCTAAAAAGATTAAAACTGCTCGGTTTTTTCGAGCAGTTGGAAATTAAAGAGAGATGCAAACTGCGCTGTTTATTTTCCAAAACTGCTCGGTTTTTAATTCCAGGAAACGATAATCTGCTCGAGGAAACCGCTATGAAGGATAATAAGGAAGATTTAAAGGAAATAAAAAATAATTTTAATTCAAGTGAAACCGAGGCTATTGGCAATATTATGAGAAATCAGGAAGCGTTAGCCAAATTAAAAAATAAGGTGGACGAAATCAATAGCAAAAAACAAAGTAATCAAATATGATTTCTTCGGCGGAATTCAAAAAAGCATTGGGTCCAGCAGCTCACGATATGTCGGAAATAGAAATTGAGCGATTGCGGACGTTATATGATCGGCTTGCTGACATCTTTTTTGATATTTTCGCCGAAAAAAATAAACAAAATCAACTTAATTAACTTGTAATTTTAAACATATATGATATTATAATTATGAACCCAACTTAGAACCAAGTGTTTTTTTGTCGCAATAATCTTAATTATTGTGGCCCGAAATAGGCGCAGATGCTGTTTCAACTATCACTTGGTGGTTGGGTTCAAAACAGTTTTTTCTGCGCCTTTTTTGTTTATAAATTAAGAATAAAAATATGGATATTAAAAAAAATTGTATTATCTATTGCCGCGTTAGCACAGCAACTCAGGCTCAAGAGGGAGAAAGCCTTGATGTTCAAGAAAAAATTTGCCGTGGTATTGCAGAACGCCACGAACTTAAAGTATTAAAGGTTTTTAGAGAGCCTTTTTCCGGACGTAAAGAATATAGGCCAATATTTGACGGTGAAATAATGGCTTACATTAAAACTCACCCGAATGAAGTTACTTATCTAATAGTCAAAAGCATTGATCGGTTTACGCGTGGCGGTAGTCTGCCATATGAAAGAATTAAGCAGGAGTTATGCAGATACGGAGTAGAACTAATGGACAGCACGGGAATTATTCAGCCAATGAAAAACACATTAGATCATCTTGATATCGCATATGGTTGGTCCAAGTATTCACCAAGCGGAGTTGCTGAGCTTATTACAGCCAACCAAGGTAATGCTGAAGTTAGGGATATTTTAACCAGAACAATTGGCCAAGAAATTATTTTAACCAGAGAAGGCTACCACATCGGCCAAGCAACAGATGGTTTTCTTATTGATAAAATTCGCGTAAATCATAAAAAGAAAAGTGTCCAAAAACCTGATCCAGCACGCGCCCCTTATTGGATTAAAATTTTCGAAATGAGGGCTTCTGGCCAATACACTGATCAAGAAATCGTTAATACTCTCAACGCTATGGGTTTTAGAACAAGGGAGTTTAATCGTTGGAGTAAATCTCACGAAGAAGTTTTAAAAAGGGCCGGCGGCAACCCTCTAACCATTAAGAAGTTGCAAAAGGACATACAAAATTCAATATACTGCGGCGTTATTATGCACAAATGGACCGACCATAAGCCAATTAAAGCTAAATATGAAGGCTTAATTAGCATTGCCACGTTTAACGCGGCTAATAGGGGCAAAATCTTTATTAAAGAGCTTGGTAATGATCAATTTGAAGTTTTATACGACTATTACGCTAATAAACGCATCTTTAAGCGCTTAAAGGATAATCCCCTATTTCCTTACAAATTTATATTATGCCCTCATTGCCATAAGCCATTTTTAGGCAGCTCGCCGGCCGGCAAATCTAAAAAAGGTTTTCCAACATATCACTGTCATCGCGATCATCAATATTTTGGAATTAGTAAAAAAGAATTTGAAACTAATGTGGAAAAATTTTTACAATCCCTAAAATTTAATCCGATAAGAGCCAAGGCTTTGGAAATTACTTTTATCAATAAGTATCGCGAAAGGCAAAAAGAATTCGCGCATTTTTCTTCACAAGTCAGTCAACAGGTTGCCGACCTAAAAAATGAACAGGCTAACATTCTTAACACATTAGCTAAATCAACCAGCGAGATTGTCATAAAAAAATTAGAAGAAAAGGTTGATTTGCTTGAAGAGGAAATTAAAAATGCCCAAACCCAAAGAAATAAAATTGAGATAACTGAATACGATATCTCGGCTTTTATTAAAGAAGCTAAAAATATAATGGAACACCCGGCCGAAAGACTTATGGACATTGATAATCCAATCAAAAGACAAGCCGTCTTCGGGCTTGTCTTTGATAAAACTCCAACCTATTTTGATATACTCAATGGAACACCGGAATTGTCGCCAATCTTCGCTCTTTCTTCGGCGACTGAAAATGAGAAATCTTACTTGGCACGGGCGGTAGGAATCGAACCCACACTAGAGGTTTTGGAGACCCCTGTACTACCACTATACTACGCCCGCCTTCGTCCGCCGTAGCGGACTTCGGCGAGGCAAGCCCGCAAAAGGCGCGAAGGCGGAAATTTTTTGATCTTACTTCGTTTCCTTGTGCAAAGTGTGCTTGTTGCAACCTTTACAATGTTTTTTCAGTTCCAAGCGCTCCTTTAAGATTTTCTTATTTTTACGAGAAAAATAATTAATAGTCTTACATTCGGTGCACTGGAATTTAATCATGTTGTCCTGTGACATATTTTTTTATTAATATTTAAATAAAATTATTTTTTCCAAAGACCGTGAAGATTACAATACTCACGAACCTCCACCACTTCCCCTTCTACTGTAAATTCCGCTTCAGCTTCCTTATTTAAATCTGGAGTTAGATACTTACGATAGACTCTAACACTAGTCAAAACTTCAATCCACTCAATGTAATGTCCGGCTTCCATGGGATGTGGTACTGAGCCAACTTTAACTTTAACTTTGTCGCCCACAATTTCCACTACTGGCACATGCTTTTCCGTAGAGGCGTCCACGGTATTAGCTTCTTGCGCCATCATTGGTTGGCCACAACAAACCAATTCGCCGGTTGCCGCGTGGACTACTTCCACTATGTCACCACACACACTACACTTAAAAACTTGGTTTAGTTTTGTCATATGTTTAAATTTACATTGTTATGTAAACTGTGGGCCGGGTAGGATTCGAACCTACGAAGGCATAACCGTGTGATTTACAGTCACATGCATTTGACCGCTTTGCTACCGACCCATGTTATTAAATTTTAAAGGCAATTCTTTTATCCATTCTCTCATTAAGTCAAGAAGTTTTTTATCATAATATCTTATATGTACAAGCCCATGCTTCATTTTATCAATTTTTGACAATTTATAATCATCACGAATATAAGGTCTAGTAAATTGTTTTAATGATATTTTAGTAAGCTTGGACCAATAAGACATTAGCTCATCGCTATCTTGATTTTTATAACAGTATAAATAAATTCTTATCTTATTCTCATCTATTCCGCAAACTATTCTTAAAAAATCTATAAATACTTTTACCATCTCAGAATCACTGTTAGCAAAATCAATTATCTTTTCTCCTGACCACTTCGAACCTTCAGCCCAATAGAGCGTCACTCCGGCAATAAAAAGTTCTTTTTCCCTGATTGATAAATTATTTTTAACATTAAAAGAAGCCGACTTGTTCTTAAATCTTAACTCGTTGGTTTCTTTAGCGCTTCTTCTTTGGATCTTATTTCTTCTTAAAAAATAATAAACAGCATGAATAGAAACTCCCATTTTTATAGAAATTTCTCTAGCACTTAATCCTTTTTGATAATAATCAAAAATTAATTTAAAATTTTCATTATTAATCTTAGCCATAATTCTTTAATTATAGCAAAAAGGAGTAGCTCCCGCAACTACTTACATTTTAAAAAGCAGAACCCAAACACATAAATACTAAAAATAAGGCTGAAACGCCTTGACATAATATATAATTTTTAGGCCATAAAGTCAATATTAGCCAATATTAACAGAATATTGCCGACAAGTCACTCCTGCTAAATCTAATAGCTGGCGAGCAGCTAAAGACATATCGGAATCGTGATATTTGTCACTCTCAAAAATCACCTCTTTAATGCCCATCTGGATAATAGTTTTAGCGCATTCATTACAGGGAAATAGCGTACAATAGAGCTTACAACCCTCAGTTTTAGCATTAGCATTATAAATGGCGTTTTCTTCGGCATGGCAGACATAGGCATATTTAGTACCCACCCAGCTACCATTATGATCCCAAGGATCCCAAGGCAGGGCATCATTGGCAATACCCCTAGGCCAGCCATTATAGCCCAAACCCACGACAACATTCTTATTATCAACAACCACGGCCCCATTTTTTGTTTTAGGATCTTTAGAACGCATGGCAATCAAAAACGCCATTCTCATAAAACACTCATCCCAAGAAATAAAATCTTCACTAGGTCCTTGCATATAAATAAGTTTAAAGCTTCTTACGATAATATAGCACAAAAGCTCCCATCGCCGACAAGGCTATCATCATTAACATCAAAAAGGCTTGCGGATGATCACCCAGAGGCAATTTAATATTCATCCCATAGATACTAGATAGTACCATAGGTATAGTCATCAAAATCGTAAATAAAGTCAAGGTCTTAATCGTTTTATTAAGGCGATTAGTAAAAACGATTTGATAAGAGTCGCGCAAACTTTGAATAGATTTAATGTTCACCGTACACAAATCAATCGACTGCCTAGTGCTATTAATCATATCCTCCAAAAGCTCATTATCGTCAGGCAAAAAAGTTAAACGCCGACCGGAAACCATTTGCTCCAAAACTGTGCTCATCGGCACAAGAGCTGATAAATATTGATTTAAAATTTCTTCATCTTCTACTAAATTTAAAATGTCTCGATCAGTTACTCGTTTCACTTTTCTTTGCATTGATAAAACGTCTTTACGAACATTTCTAATTTCACCCACAAACTCTTCAGAAATTAACAGCAACAAATATATTAAAAGTTTACCCCGCTGAGCCGTGGTCACATCGGACTTAAGCGCCAACAACCTGGCCACACAACTATTTTTAGCCATGCCTAAAGTAATGAAATACTTATCATTAATAATAATCGCTAAGGGATCAGTATAAAGATATTTTTCGCCACCCTTAAGACTACTATTGTCTTGAGGGGTTCTCACAAAAATAATCGTATTTTCACCCACGCGCTCAATACGAGGTAATTCGTGAGGGTCTAAAATATCATCTAAGTCAGCATGACGAAGACCGGTTAAAGTGGCTATTTGAGCCAAATCTTCTTCGGTGGCATTATCAACATTCAACCAAGCGTCTTCACTGGAAGCCTCTAGGGTTTTTAATTGATCGCCATTTTCTTGTTTAAAATAATAAGTAATCATACAAAAATATTATAGCATGTTTAATTCATTAAAAAAATCCGTCTTAGGCGACGGATTTTGTAAATTGTAAAAAATTATTTACTTTTTTTACGAGGAAAAATAACTTCTACGGCATAGCTTAAAAAAGCACCACCAGCAAAACAAACAACTACTATTGCGTCAACCATTATAATTACAATATTGTCTAATATGTGCCCAAATTTTATGGGAAAAATAAAATAAAAAATAATCAGAGTTAACAGCAAAATAATTATTGGTGGTAATGGACGATAATTAGGATAAGCGATGCTTCTGTCCAGGAAAATACTTAAAAATCCAGATAAAAACAAGATTCCAAAGACTCCTAGCTCAAAAAAGATCGCGCCAACAACATTAAGACCCGTGAACAAAACAATGAATAAAGTTTTTTTAATCCATTCTTTTTGCCAAAGTTTCATGCCCCTCTCCTTCTTTGTGATTAATAATAATGAACAATTTTTTATTATCAAATCACAAAAATTATAAAATGTCAATACCACCAGGTAATGTGTACACACATATTGCACTTTCATGATAATCTGGGGGTATATGTCAAAAACTATGCCCAAATCAACCCAGGAGGAGAAGTTGAGGTGGATTACGCCCATTCTAACCAAGGAGCTGA
>Ga0172379_10003158_pt1 | contig 26965 bp, 14 predicted proteins | sample GrowelOW334metaG_FD_119756 | JGI IMG/M metagenome (GOLD analysis project Ga0172379, IMG submission 119756) | Groundwater microbial communities from an aquifer near a municipal landfill in Southern Ontario, Canada - Groundwater well OW334 metaG | ecosystem: Environmental > Aquatic > Deep...
AAGAACCCTGTAACTAAATATATCTCCGACTCTTGTAATGCGTAACCAAATCAACTTATAAAAAGCCCCCGCTTATAGCTCAGGTTCATGCTATTTGCGGGGACTATCTTGAACGTGAACTATTTAAGCAGCATCATCTTTTTGATGCTTTGGAATGAACCTGCTTCTAATTTGTAGAAATACATTCCGCTGGCGAGGCTGCTTGCATTAAAGCTAACAGTGTGATTGCCTGCAGATTGATACTGATTTACTAATGTTGCAACTTCGCGTCCAAGAACATCAAATATTCTCAAGGTTACCAATTCAGGATTTTGAAGAGAATAATTAATCTTCGTTGACGGGTTGAACGGATTAGGATAGTTCTGAGCTAGGTTGAAAGTCTCTACGACGTTAGCATTTTCAACTCCATCAGGATCAACAACCATTTTGGCTCCAATCCATGTCCATAACCAACGTGAAGGATCGCCCCAAGATTGGTCATTATTATACGGTGAGTAACAAAGAATACCTTCGCGACCACCATCGCTTGATGTAGATCCACCATCATTATCATTTATTGAGAAATCGATCGGGATTTTCATTCCTTCAACAGGAACAAAAAGACTGTCCTTGTCTCCACTGTCACGATTATTTGCGAGCACAGTAAATGGAATCTTTGCTTCGATAATGTATGAATTAGTGAAAGTAGTCCAGGCGAAGAAATAATTAGCTCCACCATTATTCATATAGATGCTATCCAAATTAGCTCCACCTTCCATAAGGATTTGTTTTTCATCAAATCTAAAATGGTAATGTGGCGTGGCACCTCTTTTATATGAAGAAAAAGCCGGGGCTTTATTTGCATCAAACAAACCAAGGAAAAGATCAACGCAATCATTCTGATAAGAGTTCTGTGGTGGCGGTAACCAGGTGTAGATATCGTCAGTCACTTCAGCAGCGAAATAGAGATTATCTTGGTCTACAGCAATGTATGCAGTCTTAATGCTTAAATCCGCATCACCATTAATTGGTTTATTGTCTGCCGCAAATCCGGTTGCGTTAGAAGTCATGATTTCAATTTTAGGAACGTTTGTCCATTCAGATAAACTACCGTCCGCTACGAAATTTGCCGGAGCGGTTTTTGCGATGGTAGGAACTCCTTTTCCGTTATTAACGGTTGGGGAATTCAAGAAAGCAGGAGCGGAGATATTTCCGGCTGCATCTTTACAAACAATTGCATAATATTTGGTTATCGGCTGATCTGTAAGCGCAGCACGAAGAATTTGTGTGGCACTCTTTTCTCCGTGAGCAACATTTAATTTAACTGCATCTGCTGTTGTAACATCAGTTATTGGGGCATCCGCAGAATAAACACTATATGTTTCACCGACTTCGCCGGGAACATCTTCCCAGGTAATTAAATTTTGGTAGGTTCCCTGAATTGCACTTAGCCCGGTTGGAGGAAGTGGAGAAATCACATCAAAAACAGGATTGCCTGTCCAAATGTTGGTTAAATAATCTACCTGTCCTCCGGTCGAATTATGTCCATTCTCCATCATTCCCCATTTTATAACAGCTGAAGCATCAAAGTTTGGGGAGCCGTCATCAAAAGTCATATCGCGGAGGGCAAATTTATATGTATGCCAAGAATTATCACGAATCACATTGAATTTGATACCGCGTTTTCCATTTGCAGATTCGAATTGTACCCGGAGAGTATCATCTCCTCCTGCTTCTGCTTTTATGGTCACCTGTAATGAATCTACCGCCCAGCTATTAACCATATTTGTCGGAGGCATATCAACGCCCCATCCGCCCCATCCGCCCCATTCGCTACTTTCAACAAACTTTAGAGCATTCGTTAAAGGGCCTTGATCTCCAGCTCCTTCTACAACAGAAATACTTGAACCGGCTCCCCAAGCCCAAGGAGTGCCGAAAATAGAAGGGACCGCTTTTCCATTAAAGAATATAACCGGTATCGCTTTTGCGCCGCTTCTTACAAATCCATCAAGTTTTAGTTCGAGAGAATCCGCAGGAATATTTGCGTCAGGGTTCCACCCGGATGTAATAAATCCAATATTCCAACCGACAATTTTGTCTTTATTAAACTTATGATCGTTCCACGTAAATCCACCCCAACTAGATGGAACTTGAACAAAACCGCTGTCACCAGGGACAACGTCATCATTTGGAGAACTGATTTCATAGAATGGAATCTTAAGTTCATACCAGTCTGTAGCCGCATCAATAGCAACAAAATTATCCATAACATATGATTCAGTAGCGTTGCCAGGGGCATCCTGATCAATAATAGTAACCCTAAAAAGCATATTTTCCGGAAGAGTAGGAGCCTTGACAACTTTAATCCAAATTTTTAAAGTATCGTTTGCACTCCAATCTTGTGTTACCCCTTCAGGGAATCTGTATTGTATTTGCGAATAGCTTCCCCATTGATGAAGAGCACCAATAGATGTTACAACATCTAGAGAAGCTGCACCTTCAACCTTATCAGCTGAATCTGTTGTAACTGTTTGATAGCTTGGTGCAGACTCAACATTAGACGTCCATACATAATTAGTATCGGCAGCAATGTTGTCAAAACTTTCAATCGTGGTCTGTGCGTATATCACAAAAGACCAAGAAAGAAAAATGAAAACGAAAAGTTTTTTCATGACTTTTCTCCTTTGTTAGTTAGTTGATATGTGTTTAGTACAATGAAACAATTCATTTAAGTAAATAACAATTGAATGATAGAATATCTTTTTCACTTAGTTCCAAAGGCTCCAAAGACCAAGAATGATTAATAAAATAAATGCTGAGAAGACGATGTTTAATCTGTCTCTGCTAACCGAACCAAAATGATTTAAATTAAATTTAATCTCGCGAAACGTATCCGGGAATAAAAATGATACCCGCGAGATTTCTGCTCTTTCAGGTTTAAGTGCAAAGCTTAGCACAAGAATAAGTGCTGAACAAAAGACAAAAAGAAGAATAGCAAAATGTAAAAAGTTGATGGATACAAAACCGATAAGCAGCGGTGAGTTCGTCATGTTCATCTGAACAAGAAGTTGGGCAGCTAAGCGAAATATTCCAATTGTTTCACCAACAATTAGCGTCCAAATTGCAGCTCTGCCTGTAATTCCTTTAAATAAAAGCCCGAAGACAAAAACGGCGGTAATCGGCGGACTTATGAAAGCCTGCACATTTTGTAAAAACAAATAAACTTGAGAACTGATCAGTTTAACAAAAGAAACCATCAGAATAGCTCCGACTACTGTAACCATTGTTGCTAATCTACCTATCAAAACCAATTTCCTTTCGGAGGACTCAGGGTTTCTCGGTTTATAATAATCATTTGTAAAAATTGCAGATGAACTGTTAAACGCACTGGCAAGAGACGACATTACCGCAGCAAGTAATCCCGTAACTACAAATCCCTTAACTCCAACAGGCAAAAAATTGCCGGAAATTAAAGCCGGATATGCATCGTCACCTTTTGCTTCAGGATAAAGAACGGCAGCAATTAATCCTGGTAAAACTAAAATAAAAATCGGACTGATCTTAAGAAAAGCTGCAAGCAGAGAACCACGCCGGGCGTTTTCAATATTCTTTGCGCTCAGCAATCTTTGTACAATAAATTGATCTGTACACCAATACCAAAAAGCAATAATGGGAGCGCCGAAAATAATTCCCGTCCAGGGATAATCAGGATCAGATACACCTTTAAACATTGAAAAGTAATCTGCCGGTAATTTTGCCTTGAGTGTTGAAAAGCCGCCAACTTCGTGTAAGCCAAAGAGGGTTAAGGTAACCGCCCCCAGGATCATTAAAATTGCCTGGACGTAATGAGTCTTAACTATGGCAGTAGCGCCTCCGGTTACACTATATAATCCGGTAATGAGCACGATAATAATAGCGGATGTATAAATGTTTATTCCAAATATTTTTGTAAACAGAAGACCGCCTGCAAAAAGCGTAACCGTTATTTTTGTAAAAAGATACGTTGCAATCGAAATTACTGCAAAAACTTTTCTGCTTCTTCTGTCAAATCTTTTTTCCAGAAATTCCGGCATTGTTTGTACACCGCTTTTTAAGAGGATCGGGGCAATGAACCAGCCTAAGAGAATTAAAATAAATATTGCCATAAGTTCAAACTGGGCAACGGCAAAGCCTCTGGAAGCGCCCGAACCGGCTAATCCAATAAAATGCTCACTTGAAATGTTGGTTGCAAAAATTGAGAGCCCCACAGCAACCCAACCGCTGTTCCGTCCCGCTAAAAAATAATCTTCAGTAGTTTTTTCTTTCTTTCGTGAATAGAGAAATCCAATACTTAGCACAACTGCTAGGTAAGCAATCAAGATTAAACTATCGAAGATTGAAAAAGACACTGCCGAAAATTTCCTTTTATTAGACTCTTAGTTCATACACAAAAGGTGCCAAGGATTTATTTTAAAAAGGTATGAGAATTCTCTATTATTTAATGTACAAAACGTTAAAATCCGTTTTTGATTTATTAGAATAATAAGCCGTGTTTATTAATTTAATAACTCACCTAGTGTTTTTTACAGTTTTAATTCTGTTCCAACAAAAAAAAGCGAAAGTTATTATTCATAATAACCGGCTGAGGAGTGCCGGTTTGTTAGTTATTCTTTTAAAGGTTTCATCTTTCACTGTTTGGGAAGAAGTAAAACTATATGCTCATGCCCCCATCAGCTTATTTTAAAACTGACGGGGGTAATGAGTAGTAGGGAGACTACTAATTTATTGTAGCAAAAACAGTACCATGATATTTATTCTCATTTGTTCCCAAAATGGACTTATTTGAGGGCGGCTTAATAAAGTTGTTATCACTATAATAAAAGAAAGTTATTAGAGTGATAAGGAAAATCTATATCCCTAAAAAATGGAACGCGGATTTGTTATGATTTAATCAGACTTGGTTATTGATTTTCTTTTTCGCTTCTTCAATTTGAGCAATTAACTCTCCCATTTTTTCGTATGGAACATCTTTGGCAAAATTCCATAAATCCCCAAACTGTGCGGGACGAAGTTTGTTTAAGGAAAATTTTTCCGGCTGTGCAATTTGTTTATCCGGTTCCCATTCCATTAAATCATTTGGCGTACAGTTTAAGGAAAGACAAAGTTTCTCAAGATGTTTGGGAGAAAGTCCGGTAAAGTTATTTCTTGCAATGTTGTAGGCAATCTGTTTGGTAAAACCGATTTCCATCAAAAACCTGGTTGGAGAAGTTATTCCGCGCAGCTTGAAATGTTTTTTTAGGTTATAAGTAAGCATAAAATACCTTTCAGATTAGTAAAAAATACACTCCTTAATTTAAATAATAGGGGTGGGAAAACAAAAAATGGACTTAGCTTATTATAAAAACCACTTTGTAGTTTAACTAATAGATATAGAAGAGTAAAAAAACAGATTGCAGAGCAAATAAATGATATTCTCGTTTAATTTATACACTTATCTGATTATAAAATAGACATCTCCGGGCAAAAAATAGATATATCAGTTTAAATAATACAGGTAAGCGGGGTTAAAAATAGAGCGTGAACGTAAAAAAGTGGGATTTTAGTGTGAAAATGAGGGATTTCAAGATGACAGCTTCAAATGAACTGATTTATTTTGTAAATCGTTTACTTCCGTGAGTTTTCCCGCATAGCTAAAACGGATGAAGGGAAAGGAAAATATTTTTCCTCCGATGTTTTTATCAATTTTTTCTCTTTATTTCATTCCAAGTTCTTTAGCCATGCGGAAATAGTTCGATGGAGCGAGTCCTAATTTTTTTGCAGCATCGGTATCGGAATTTGAGTTGAACCTAACAAACGTGAAATATTTTTCACGAACCATAACTTCTAAATCCCGGAGAGACAGAATATTTTCTTTGTCAAAGTTGATACCGTTCTGTTCGTCTCTTTCTTCCGAGAACCCATACTTGCCAACGGCTAATTTTGCATCTTTTAGAGTAATAATCTTTTCATCATTAAACAGCAGCCGCTGCACAACATTTTTCAATTCGCGTACGTTGCCGGGCCAATCGTAATTGACTAATAATTTCATAGCATCATCTTCAAACTTGGGTTTTTCCCTTATCATTTGGATGCTCATGGTGGTCATAAAGTAATCAAGTAAAATCAGAATATCGGTTTTTCGATATTTCAAATCAGGCACGTGAATCGGTAAAACATTTAAGCGGTAATACAAATCTTCTCTAAAGCGTTTAGCTTTTACCTCTTCTTCAATATTTCTGTTTGTTGCGGCAAGAATGCGGACGTCAACTTTAATTTTTTCAGTCCTCCCGATTTTTTCAATTTCACCGTCTTGAATAACACGAAGGAGTTTTACTTGCGCGGAAAGAGGGAGTTCGGTCACTTCATCGAGAAAAATTGTTCCGTTGTTGGCAACTTCAAAAAGTCCGAGTTTCTTTTTGTCGGCTCCGGTAAAGGCGCCTTTTTCATATCCGAATAATTCGCTTTCAACCAGATCGTGCGGCAGGCTTCCGCAATTGATGATAACAAAATTTTCAAGCTTGCGTGCGCTGTTGTAATGGATGTTGTAAGCGACAAGTTCTTTGCCGGTGCCGGAAGCGCCTCGAATAAGGACGTTGATCATGCTTTGCGAACATTTTGTAATCTGTTCTTTCAGTTTAATAATTTCCGGCGATTCTCCCACCATCCGTTTCTGCTCTAACGTTTCTTCGGCGTTGCGTACTAATTTTTGATTGACGCGAAGCCGTTCAAGTTCCAATTTTCTTTTTTCAAATGCATTAAAAATACTGATAATGAAATCTGTAGGCTGATAAATAAATTCTTCGATATCGCCTGGATATTTCGTGCAATACCAGAAAGCACCTGCTTTCATCAATTTATTTGCGAAAGCATAATCGGAGATGTTGATCGTCATCTTGGTAACAACAATAATTTGCAGTGCAGAATCAACTTCTTTTATTTTATGGATCAATTCCTCGCCCATTAATCCGCCGGCGATTTGAAAATCCATAATCACCAGATCGAAGCGTTCTTTTTTTTCTTTAAGAAGTTCGAGCGCCCCTTTTCCATCGGAGACAATTTTTCCAATTTTTATTTGTTCTGAAAAAGGTTTGATGGTGTTTTGCACACGCCTGACGTCAAACTCTTCGTCTTCAATTAAGAGAACATTTATAATTTCTTCAGAAAACATTATAACTCCTTAGTGCAATTGTTCAGCATGATTATTATATAAAATGAAATACACATCGTAATTTCTAACCGGCAGAGCTAGAACCAAATTGATCTCAGAACAAGGATTAACGATTTTAGAGGTTAGAAGATTTTGTTACATCAAAAATCAAATATCGTTAATCGTTATTCTTAAATTTTTAATATTCTCGCCATTCTGCGCAGTCCGCCTCTGGCGGATTACTAACTATCTAATTCCTAATTCATAAACTAGCAGAGCCGGAACCAAAATTGATTTCAGAACAAGGATTAACGATTTTAGAAGCATGCCAAGGCTTGCCATGGTTAGAAGATTTTTGTTACATCAAAAATCAAATATCGTTAATCGTTATTTTTAAATTTTTAATATTCTCGCCATCTTGCGCAGTCCGCCTCTGGCGGATTACTAACTATCTAATTTTTAACCGAAATCTCAAACTTGCATCCGCCTTCCGGTAAATTTTCCACATCAAGCTGCCAGCCGCAACGTTTAGATATTTCATTGGCAATATAACATCCATACCCAATGGTTGGAACATCGGAATTTTTTGTTGAGATATTTTCGTGGAAAAGATATTTTATTCCATCTTCTTCAACGCTTAAGAGTTCGGGAGAAATTCCTTTACCGTTATCGGAAACCGAAACAGTTGATGTTTTATTTTCAGGATCATACTTCGTTGCTATAGTAATTTGCAGATTCTGTTCGCCGCCATGGTCAATACTATTTTGAATAAGCGGTTCAATAATTTCCCATGCAACAAATTCGTTTACGGGAACGGTCGGGAGGTTCTCGTCAAGGACTAAATTAATAGTAAACGCATTTGTCTTTTTCGCAATTCTAAAAAAGATATTTTTCACCAAAAAGTTAATAACTTCGTTTAGGTTCGTCTGAAACAGTTGGTTGCGGATTGTCTGGATCGGCGGATCGTACCACTTCATATCATAAATCACGCGGGAAATAAAGTTTGAATATTTTGCAACACGGTATTTAATTTCATCGATATTTTCAGAATCGAGTTTGCGCAAATCTTCTTTAATGAATCCCATAATTTTTTCGGCTTTATGGTGCGTGTGATAAATTCTCTTGGTGAAGACCAGTTCTTTCTGATAATTAATCTGTTTCATTAAATTTTCTTCATGCTCAACAAATAAAAGTTTTTGAGCTTCATCCCGTTCTTTTACCGTGTAGGTTGAAATAAAGTACATCGCCAGCAGTCCGAGTAAAATAAGCGAAAGATAAATAACCGAAGTTTCATCATAGCCGGAAATAATTTGATCGGTGATAAATGAAAAGTCGGGAGAGTTTTTCATATAGAGAGCGCCAACCACTTCTCCCCTTATCACGAAAGGCACAAAAATATTGTAGGATGTTTTATTTGTTAAAATAGTATGGATTTGTTCGTTCGATTCAACCATATTTTTGATGGGCATAAAAAGTGCGATCGCTTTTGTGTACGACTTTTTCGTGGCGGGTACCGATAAATCATCTCTTACCAAAAAAGCATAGAGCACCTTACCATCATCTATGGCAACCACACTATCGCCTTTGTTCACAAATATGCAAAGCTCTTCAATGTTATGTTGAAGGATTTGCTGACTGAAAATAATATCGAACGATTGGGTAATTCTTCTCGACTCCTCTTCATTTAATGTTTTTTGGGGATTTATTGTTTCAAGTAACAGTTCAAGTGATGTTGTTGTTAAATTGGCGAGCCGCTCGGCGGAATCTTTTTGGTACCACTCCTGTGTTGAACTTAAAAAATTAGTGATTGAGACTTTATTGATTATTGAAATAATTAATTGAAACGCAAAAATGACAATAAACAACACCGTAAGGTGTTTAAACTCAAAATGGTATTCGCGGAATTTTTCTAATAATTTTTTTTGTGCCATAATTTTTTAATCTGCCGAATGAACAACAATTCCCGCTTTACGAATTTTTTCGTACGCTGTGTGTACTGCCGCATCAACACTACTTTCCTTTTTTAAGGCGGAGTGGATCGCACTTGCAAGCAGATCTGAAACGATTGTGTATTTTTCAAAAAACGGGCGATGGATTCCATGTTTCATTAAATTTTTGTAAAAAATTAAATCGGGATTTTTCTCGAAAAACTTTTTATCATCATATAAGTAATTAAGAATAGGTAAGTACCCCCCATCCATATACATTAATTTTTGAGATTCCTCGCTGGTGAAGAAGTTAATGAATTTTATCGACTCAGTAACATTTGTTGAATATTTGGAGACCATCAAATTCCACCCGCCAAAAACAGAAGCCGGTGTTTCACCGGTAAAATGGGGTGTCGGAGCGCGTTGCAGGTTTTTCAATATTGTTGAGTATTCCGGGCTTGTTTCTCTTTCCTTCATACTGGACCACCCCCGCACAGAAAAACCTCCGGATTTAAGAAAGTAGTCCGTACTTTCATTTTCTTTCAACTCAATTACTTTTTCAGGAGAAACATTATCCCGATATATCATATTTACCATTTGATTTAAAACTTTCTTAAACCCGGTTTCATTTAAATAAAGCGTATCATTTCTGTAAAAGGAACGATGATCGTTAGCCATCATTTCAAAGAAACTGCAGATCAGTCCCTCATAATTATCAGCTTGAAAAAGATAGAACGGGCTTTTCTTTGTAGCAATCTTTTTTGAGAGCATTGCAAAATCTTCCCAGGTCATTGAAGCATCGATCTTCTTTTTAAGATCTGAATAATTGGAGAGTTTCCGTAAAATATCTTCGCGGTAGTAAAGATGCGCAATATCAATATAAAGGGGAAACGCCATCAGCGAATCGTTGTAGCTGCAAGTCTCAAGCGCATTTGGCAGCAACCGCTGTTGATCTTTAATTGAATAATACGGCGTAAGCGATACTGCCCATTTAGCAAATCGGGGCACCCAAATTTGATCTACCGCGAAGACATCAATGCGGTCGCTTTTGTTACGGAGATAACGGGCAAGTAATTCTTTTCGTTCATTTGTACTGAATTTATCAAAAGAAAGATTGATCGCAACAACCTGGATTTGCCCTTCATACTTTTTATTAAACGCATCTATTACTTTCTGATGAGCTTTTGAAATATGATCGACATAATAAATTTTTTTTGCAACCGAATTACCAATCAACCCTGAACCGGTTGGAAAGACATAGGTGATCAAAAAAAATGCAGTGATTAGAATTCCGCTAAGAATTACATAAACAGTTTTTTCATATTTCATTACATACTGCTTTTACTATTATCAAATTACGTGTGCGTAAATATAAAAGTTCAATCGAGAAGTTTTAAATTACTACGGGATTAATTTTTTCTCCTTCTGCCAGACGTTCTGCCACTCATAATTCGGCAGCGTGTAAGGGACACCGGTGATCCTTCCGCCAAATCCCATAAAACGATAGACGAACATATTTACTTCTGTTACATCAAGATTTTTCAATGTCTCATCAAACAACGAAACACCGAATTTTTGTGCAAGCCTGGCAGTTCCTTTATTAACGTTTTCATACAGATGTTTAGCGAACAGGTCTTCTTTCAATTGTTCTTTACTTGTTTGAAAACTTTCTTTAATGGAGTCTTGTGCTTCTTTTTTCCCCAGCAATTTGAAGATTGAATATCCGTTTTCAACTTTTAGAGGTCCGTACACTTCCCCTTCTTGCATCGATTCTGCAATCTTTCCGATTTCTCCCAACTGAGAAGTATATTGCCAACCGAATTCACCATTTTGGACCTGGGTTGATTTCCTTAGATTATATTTTTCCGCTAAAATTTTAAAATCATTTCCCTGACTTATTTCTTTTAAGACCGTCTGGACGGTATCCAAATTATCCAAAAAGATTTCAAGAAGGTTTACTTTAATGCCTGCAACCTGGTTTCCGGTTTTTTGAAGATAGTATTGATACGCGTCGTCATCTGTTACGCGTGAAGAATCAACAAAAACTTTTTTCATAAATTGCGCTAAATAATTTTCCCGCCACATCCGGATATCTTTTTTTACTTCAGGAAGGTTTCCCAACCCTCTGCTTTGAGCTTCACGGGTTATTAATTCGTGTTGGACAAAATCATTCAATTTTTGCTGCAGCGCCGCTATGATATTTTGTTTTGTCACTTTTTTAATAGTAAAATCTTCAACAAGCAGATAATAGAAAAAATCACTCAAGGTTGGAGGATCCGTTTTCATCATCGCGATCGGTTTAGCTAGTGTTTCATCTCCGTACAACGAAGAAAGGTAAGCTAAATCAGTTTCAGTAAAATGGAGATTAACCGAATCGGCAGGGTTAGCTTGTCTTCTTTTCTCAAATGATTCAAGCATCTTATCGGGTAGCCCCCTGACAATATCCGGATTGAAAGGAACTTGTTTGCCCTTAAGAAGTTTGTTAAGAAATTCGCCGCCATATACCCTGCCCCGTCTTGCCCGGATAATATTTTTAACATTCTCCGCGATGGAGGGGGATCTATCAACGTTCCCGTCAACTTTATCAACGAGTTTAAAAATAAACCAACCGCTTTTGTTTTTCATCGGTTTAGAAAAAGTATTTGGTTTCATCCGGTAAAGCGAGTCTTCCATCCACTCTTCATCCATTTTGCCGAAAGTAATCGGAACAGGCTCTCTTTGCAGGGCAAAGTCAGGGCGCTTTTTCAATAGCGAGTCGAACGGTACACCCTTTGTAAGTTTTTTATACATCGCATAACTTTCGGCAGAATCAATTGCACTAAGGATTAAAACTTTTAATGTGATCTGCGCTCTAGCTTTTCCCCGGATAAGATCGAGATCAGTAATTTTAAATTTGCTTTCAACTTCCTGCTTGTATAGCGCATCCCGGAGGAACATTTTTTCAATTGGTTTAAGGAGGTTTTGATAAAGTTTTAATGTATCAAAGTGCATATCCTTTGCTTCTAGCGCCCAAAGTTTTTCGGCGATGAGTGAAGCGAGAAATTCTTTTTTAAGTGAATCGGAATCCTTGTATGTGGCGCTCGGGTGAGGTAAAAGTTCGTAACGGGTTTTAAACTCATCGGAGGTGATCGTCTCATTTCCGATTTTTGCAACCGGCTCATCTTTTTTTTGCGCCTGGCAAAAGTGGGTCTGTAAAACAATTATTAATAAGAATAAGAGAATATTTTTTTTCATTACCGGAGAATCCTGATCAAGTTGTTTGTAAAGAATATTTTTTTACTTGCAATATACAGGTCTACTATAAATTTGAAATGGTAAATTTCAATGGGCATGCTAAATTTTAAAAACATTATCGCTTTCTACGTATTTTAACAAACCAGGAAATCAACAAAAGGAAAATGAAGACTCCCCTAGAAATATTAAATAAGCAATTCGGCTTTAAGGAATTCCGTTTTCACCAGCAGCAAATAATCGAATCGGTGCTGGCGAAAAAAGATACCGCCGTGTTAATGCCGACCGGCGGCGGCAAATCGCTTTGCTATCAAATTCCCGCGTTGCTATTCGACGGATTAACAATCGTTATTTCTCCATTGATAGCGTTGATGAAAGATCAAGTTGACGGACTCAGATTAAACGGAGTTGCCGCTTCGTTTCTCAACTCGACTCTTTCCCCGAATGAGCAGACTGAAGTGATAAACGATATCCGCAATCAACAAATAAAACTTCTCTATATCGCACCGGAAAAAATTTTCATCAATGAACAACAGTTTCTCAATTTCCTTAAACCGTTAAATATTTCCCTCTTCGCCATTGACGAAGCTCATTGTATTTCTCATTGGGGACACGATTTCCGCCCTGAGTATTTGCAATTAGCCGTTCTCAAAAAACATTTTCCGGATGTTCCCATCATCGCCTTAACGGCAACCGCCGATGAACTGACGCGAAAAGATATTCTTGAAAAGTTAAAACTCCACGCACCAAAAGTATTTATCTCAAGTTTTAACCGGGAGAACATTTACTATTATATCGAGCCGAAGAAGGATTGGTTTCCCTATTTAATAAATTATTTACGAAAGCATAAAGAGGATTCGGGAATTATCTATTGCCTTTCACGAGCGTCAACAGAATCACTTGCCGAGGATTTAAGGGAACAAGGCTTTTCTGCCAAGCCGTATCACGCCGGATTGGAAAAGCAGCAACGCGATCTGCATCAAGAGTTGTTCATCAAAGACAAAGTAAAAATTATTGTCGCGACAATCGCGTTTGGTCTGGGGATCGATAAATCAAACGTCAGGTTTGTCTTTCACGTTGACCTGCCGAAAAATATTGAAAGTTATTACCAGGAAACCGGCAGAGCCGGACGCGACGGGATACAAAGTGATGCGATTTTATTCTACGGTAGGGGCGATCTTGTGAAACTTAAAAAGTTTTGTGAGATTGAAAATAACCCGGCACAAAGCAAAATAATGTTGGAGAAGCTAAACAAGATGGCGCGGTTGTGCGAAACACAAACTTGCCGCCGGAAATTTATGATGAATTATTTCGGAGAAGAGTATCCCAACTATTGCGGAAGCTGCGATGTCTGTTTGAGCAACTACGAAAAATTTGACGGAACGATCGTCGCACAGAAAGCTCTTTCCGCAGTGGCGCGATTAGATCAAAGATATGGAGTAAATTTTGTGATCGATTTTCTGCGCGGGTCAAAATCGGAAAAGATCATGGAGTGGCAGATGCAATTAAAAACGTATGGAGTCGGCGCAGACATTGGCAAAGAGGAATGGCGGCAATATCTGCATGACTTGATTGTTTTGGGTTATTTGGATCAAGAAGAAGGACAATACCCAATTCTGAAATTAACCAACAAGAGTAAGGCTGTTTTAAAAGGGGAAGAAAAGGTTACACTGGTGAAATCCGTTACCCGCAAAGAAGTTGAAAAGAAAGAGGAACCTCATGAAGTTGATTTACTCTCTTCACTCAAAGCACTTCGTAATCGTTTGGCTGAAGAAGCGCGCGTCCCGGCTTACATTATTTTTTCAGATATAACCTTGATAGAATTGGCGACGTATCTTCCGCAAAATTATTCCGAGTTGAAAAAAATCTCAGGCTTCGGCGAAATTAAATTGCAGCGGTACGGAAAACAGTTTTTAGATGTTGTGTTGATCTATTGCAAGCAGAATAAACTGCAATCACGCATGACAAATAAAACTCCCAAGCGGCAAAGAAAAACCGGGTCTTCCCGAACGACCGAAAAATCCGACACGAGACTTGAGAGTTTTGAATTATTCAAAAGTGGAAAATCCATCGCCGATATTTCAGTTGTTCGAAATCTTTCAACCTCTACCATAGAAAACCATTTAGCTTTTTTTGTTGAAGTGGGAAAAATCGATGTAACCGAATTGGTAACGCTGGAAAAAATTGGACTGATTGAAAAAGCAATTCAACTGCACAGAGATTTACCACTAAGCGAGTTGAAAAAAGTGTTGGGAGAGAATATAAGTTACGGAGAGATTAGAGCAGTGATGAATAAATTAGGAATTAGATAGTTAGTAATCCGCCAGAGGCGGACTGCGCAGAATGGCGAGAATATTAAAAATTTAAGAATAACGATTAACGATATTTGATTTTTAATGTAACAAAAATCTTCTAACCATGGCAAGCCTTGGCATGCTTCTAAAATCGTTAATCCTTGTTCTGAGATCAATTTTGGCTCTGGCTCTGCCAGTTTACAAATTAGGAATTGACTTTTGAATTTTGACTTTTGAATTTTAGCGCACCTCCTATTTCAAAAAAACAATTTTCTTCTGAGAGGTATATTTTCCGGCGGTTAATTTTGAAAAATATATTCCGCTCGATAATTTGGAAGCATCAAATACCACATGATATTTTCCGGCGTTCTTTGTTTCATCAACCAGTGTTGCTACCTCATGTCCCAGCATATCGTAAATTTTTAATTGAACCGGAACATCGTTTTTTCCAATACTATATTCTATGGTTGTAACCGGATTAAAGGGATTAGGAAAATTTTGTTCTAAAGAAAAACTGCGCGTTACATTCGTTTCATCGTTTATTGAAGAGAGGACTCCGTTTCCAAATTTTTCAATTCCAAACCAAACCGATTTCTGCAAACTTTGATCAATCGATATTAAAAATGTATTCGGAGTAACCGGTGAATAGATTTTTTTCTGATTTGCCAGCTCAAGTCCGGTAACATCAAGCGGGGTAACGCTTATCGAATCTGCAAATATTTTTAATTGAACGGTAAGTACAAGAGGACGCATTTGTGTTGGAGCGTTTCCCCATTTATCATGAATGGTTGTTGTGCCTTCCCAAATCATTCCGCTATTTTGCAACATAGTTGAAATGGTTAAGAGCGAAGTTTTCACGTTTGCAAGTGAATCATCTTGAAGAGACAACCAGGTCAACGAACCAAACCCGTTCACGGAAATAAGTTTAAGATTGCCGATCTCCGAATTACTAAAATTATTCAACAATCCCGTTGCTGCAATAAAATTGGGAGTGTTCACCGATAACAAGCCATTCATATTCCAGGTAATTTCTTGAGTATCGGTTTTGTAGGGGCTAACTCCTCCATGCGGTAATGTTGAAAAATCAAAACTTGAGCTGCTGTTATATGATTCAGCACGGATAGCATGCGTTAATGCCAATTTCTTATCGAAGAACGCGTAGGTCTGCCAGCCGCCGTTATCTTTTTTCGGAAGTAATAAAATTTCATCGTTGGTAAAATGAACCGTCAGCGGATTCTTTGACTGCGCAATTAACTTATTTCTAAATGCAAAAGCAGTCGAAGGCATTAGCGACATCATTACGGTGTTACGGTTAATACTAAAATAACTATTCACCTTATCATTTTCCCAATCAGTACTTGAGTTATAGTCAAAGAACATGATACCGTCGGTATTATGGAACGAGGCGTAAGATGAAAGAAATACCGGAGCCTCGCTTTGATAACGGTTAGGAAATGCGTGATTGTATTCGCTAATGGTATATGGTTTACCGGCGAACGGCGCAGCGGCAAAAAGATTGGGAATAGTACCGAAGCCGGAAGTTACCATCGGTGTGTTGTTAATTAACCAATCCGTTGAAGACCAGGAAATAGTTGGAAATGAAGGATGATCCCAATACGAGTGGTTATCAACATAATCCATCTTTGTCTGTGTTGTTAAATCACCGGGACCAACGTTCCAGTTTGTTCCAACTACGGGAACTTTCACGCCGAGATAATTTCTCAAATACTCTTTCATCTCAGCAAAAAAATCATCTTGCAGTTTGATATAAAATGCAGAAATATCTTTTACCCGGTTATCAGAAAATTTTCCACAGTCGGCAAAATCAATTCTTTTTACGGAAGCATTCTCAAGCGACTCACCGGGTAGCAGTCCATCAACTCCGGCTTGTATCATTTTAACATTATCAAACCAGTAAGTACCTTTAGCCAGAAACTGAAACGTTATTCTTGTAAAGCCGAGATTCTCTTCCGGTGCAACAAAACTAAAACTAAATGTCTGCCATTGCGTTGTAAGTTTTACATCTATGCCGCTATAATAAGTGTAAGGCGAATTATCTCTCATCACGGCAAATTGTATGGTTCTACTCGAGTCTGCTCTTCCGGTAAATTGAAGAGTATAAATTGAATCTTTTTTTACTGTTCTGCCAACTTGTTTAAATTGAAGATGCCAGTTTGTGCCGGTAGCATTTGTTACCGTAACTTTTCCACTAAAACTCCCGGCAAATGGAGTTGTTGCGTCCTTCGTAAGGATGGCGGCTGTTCCGTTGTTCAATTCCAACGACCAGTTCGAGCCGATTGTCGCTGCTTCAAAATCGCCATTCACAATTAAATTATTCCCGCTTGAAGACGTAATCCCGTTATTCCATGCTTGCGCCAACGCTGTAGTTGATTGATATTTTGTTTTAAGAAATGAATTCCACATCGTATCTAGCATCACTGTGTGACGGATAGTGAGCCATCCTCCTTGGGCAAACGGTTTTAATTTGCCATTGCGCCAAATGTTGTACAAAGAATTTTCATTTACGGTTTCAACCATCGCCATCACGGGATCATCAATTAACGCCAGTCCGGTATACGGATTAACGTGCATTAACAACTGCTGGGCATACTCTTTTTCAAGACCTATCAACAAAGGATCGAAAAGCGTAACACCTTTTGCCATTTCAACAAGCGAATCTGCATCGGGAACACCATCTAATCTGGAGAAAGTTCTAGAAACATTAAGATTCATATTGATGAAGATGCCGTTATTTTTCAACTTAGAAATGAGATATTCCAATTTATCTAACGTCACTGTATTAAGGTGTCTTGTATCTTTTCCATATTCAAACAAGGAACCGCCACCCCAGTTGTTATCAAGATGGTGCAGCCGGATTAAGTTGAATCCCATTTTCCGCAGCCTGCCCGCAATAAACCATGCTTTGTTTTTATCGGGGAAAGCTCCGTCGGCAACAATATTCGCCCCCCAGAAACGGATTTGTTTTCCGTTGGTGGAAAAATTTCCGTCGTTATTAATAGAAACAAAATCCGTAATTGTTTGCATAGGAAATTGAGGAAGAAATTTTCTTGCGATGGTATCCTGCGGAGGAAGATTAAAGCTAAATCCTCCCGAAAAATTTTGGGCAAAGATATCTAAAGAGAAAATCAGGAGGAATAAAATATTTTTCATCAATACTATCTTTGTTTTATTAGTCATTATCCGTTACATCCGCGTCATCCGTGTGCCATTGTTGCAACTGTTATAGCACACGGATTATACGGATCAAACGGATCTTCACGGATCTATTTTAATACGAACTTATCTTTCAATTCAATTTTTTCCGAAGAGCTTCCAATCAGGATTTCAAATTCTCCCGGTTCGGCAACAAACGATTTTGAATTTACGTCATAGAAAGATAACGCTGATTTATCAATTGTAAACGTTACCTGTTTAGTCTCACCGGGTTTCAAATAGACTTTTGTAAATCCCTTTAGTTCTTTTACCGGGCGCTCAACACTTGCTTTTACATCATGAATATAAAGCTGTGGAATCTCGCTACCGGCAACTTTTCCAATGTTTTTTATTTCAAAAGTAACATTGATTTTTCCATCTTGATTTATCTCATTTGCCGAAAGTTTCAATGTTCCGTACGCAAAATTTGTGTACGATAACCCGAAACCGAATGGAAAAAGCGGTTCAATTTTATTGTGCTCAAAATGCCGGTAACCGACAAAAATTCCATCTGTATATTTGGTAACACTATCCTCTTGTTTATACGACGAAAAAGCGGAACAGTCTTCCCATCGTTTTGGAAATGTGACCGGCAATTTGCCCGAAGGATTGAATTTACCGGAAAGAATATCGGAGATCGCATAGCTCATTTCCTGCCCGCCAAACCAAGCGAACACTACACCTTTCACTTTGCCGAGCCATTTATCCATCAACACCGGAGAACCTGCATTGATCACAACTATTACGTTCTTATTTACTTCAGCAACTTTTTCGATCAGTTCATCTTGATTTTTCGGAAGAACCAAATCTTTCCGGTCAAATCCTTCCGACTCATACGCATTTGATGTTCCGGCAAAAAGCAGAACAACATCCGATTGTTTTGCTGCTTTAATAGCTGCTATCATCGGGTCTTCGCCGGGCAGCGTCCAACCGAGTTTACAAACCGCACCACCGCCGTTTTCATAATATTCAATTATAATTTTATATTCTTTCCCGGCAGTAAGATCAACCTTATACTCCCGCGGTTCAGGCGCATGATCGCTCCAGTTATTGATCACTAATTTATCTTCAAAAAAAAGTCTCACTCCGTCATCACTCGTAAGATCAAGAATAAATTCTCCGCTTACTGCCGGTTTGATTTTGCCGGTCCAGCGGACAGAAAAATTATCTGTCTTCCAACTTCTTTTGTCGAAAGGTGAACCTCCACCCCAATCAAAATTTAGTTCTTTATCAATCCGTGAGTAAGTCGGTTTCCCATTCAATTCCATATTATCAAAATATTCTCCCAACAATCCTTCTTCCCCTTTTTCAGTTGAAAGATATTTAGAGGCGATTGGAATTGTTTCACCGTCAAGTTTTACTCCCGCCGCATAATTTATTTTTACTTTGCTGCCGAAATTTTTCTTTAAGATTTCCAACGGACTTGGCGCTGCGATCGGTTCAACTTGCGAACTGCCGCCGCCACCGGTTCTTGCTTTTGCCGCGTTTGGACCAAGCACAGCAAGTGATTTTATCTTTGAAAAATTCAAGGGAAGAATATTCGATTCATTTTTTAAGAGTACAATTCCTTCACGCGCCGCAAGAAAGGCTGCTTCACGATTTTCTTTTGCACCGACTTTATAATTGTCTTTCAAACTTGGTTTCTCAAAGAGTCCGAGTTTAAAAATCGTTCGTAGAATTCTTCTAACTTTATCATCAATAGTCGAACGCATCACTTCCCCTTTTTGTATTGCGGGGAGTAACGTTTTTTGATTTAAAAATTCTCCATACGGCATCTCCAAATCCATTCCACCATTTGCGGTTGGAATTGAACTATGCACTGCGCCCCAATCAGACATGACCATTCCCTGAAAGTCCCATTCATTTTTTAATTTATCTTTTAACAGAAAATCATTTTCGCTTGCAAAGTGCCCGTTAACTTTGTTATACGCGTTCATCACACAAAGGACATTTGCCTCTTGAACAGCGGCTTTAAACGCAGGAAGATAAATTTCATTCAACGCTCGTTCACCAACTTGTACATCAACAAACATCCGTTCGTGCTCTTGATTATTTGCTGCAAAATGTTTTACCGTAGCGGCAACGCCTTCAGCCTGCAATCCTTTAATATAATCAACAGCCATGCGTGAAGTTAAAAAAGGATCTTCGCCAAAGCTTTCAAAATTTCTACCGCCGTTTGGAATGCGCGCAATGTTTACGCAAGGAGCTAACAGCACATGTGCATCATGCGCTTTAACTTCGCGCCCTAACGCATGTCCAACTTTTTCAACAAGTGCAGGATTCCAGGTTGCGGCTAAACTAATTCCCGAAGGAAATGCAACTGATTTTCCCATGCGCACTCCCAAAGGACCATCGCTCATTCGTAATTCAGGAATACCAAGCCGCGTATTTGGTTTAGTGGCAAATCCGGTTCCGCCGAGCATATCAATTTTTTCTTCCAGCGTCATCCGTTTTAATAAATCTTCAACACGAGTTTCGATTGGAAGCGATGCCTCTTTATACAAAACCTTTTGTTGAGCAAGACATGTAAATGCAGTAATTAAAATTAGAATAAGTTGTTTCATGGTTTTTTAACTCCCAACGCTTTTAAATAACCTTCGTTAATTGTACAATTTTTGAATTTGATATTTTCCAGCAGATCATCCATTGCTTTTTTTACCACTGCTTTTGAAGGACGATGCGATGTGTCATAATCAAATGGTTTTCTTGGCGATTTTGTGTATGCGATGATCGAATCCCACTCGGCAGTTCTTGCGAACGAAGCGATCCCTCTCGGTGAGTCCATTTTTTTATAAGGCCAGAAACTCCAGCTTACATTGTTTTTTTCAAGTACAACCCGGAAAGAATCGATCCATGAATTTTCGTTTTCACCAGATTCGCCAAGCCAAATCGGAACATTGTACTTGTTGCTGAAATCAACAAACCTTTGAATTTGATCTTGCACCGGAGGCATCCAATAACCGTGAAATGTGTACGCAAGCTTGTCGTCAAACGGCTTGCCGAACACATTAAAATTAGTATTCCACTGCGCTCCGCCGGGAAAAATGATATGATTTTTATCAACTTTTCTAATTTCCACGGTGATTCTTTTGTACAACGGCTCAAGTTGTTTGTTCAGTTCTTCTTTATTTTCAAAATAGGTAGCAATCGGTTCGTTCAAAAGGTCATAGCCGATAACAATTTTTTCGTTAGCGTAACGCTTTGCAATTTGCTTCCAGAGCGTGACGGTTAAATCCTGCGCCTCTTTATTTTCAAAAAGATAGGGATAGCCCCAACTGTCGTCAATGTTCGCACCGGTTTGCCCGCCGGGAGCCGCATGCATATCAAGGATAACGTAAAGTTTTTCTTCACGGCACCATTTGATTGCTTTATCGAGATATTCAAATCCGGTTTTGAGAAAAACATCGGGATGATCTTCAACCACAAACAATTTAAAATTAAATGGTAGACGGATATGATTTAATCCGCTCTGTTTTAAAAAATGTATATCTTCTTTGGTGATGTAATTATCGCGGAATGCTTTCCAAAAATTTCTTGTATCATCGGCGCCGACAAGTTCGCAAAAAACATCATTTATCAACCGGTAGCAACTCGCATCTTCAAAATGGAACATATAACCTTCGGGATTCAGCCAATTGCCAAGGTTTGTCCCTTGCAGTAAGAATGGTTTTCCGTCACCGTCGATAAACTGAGTTCCTTTTACCGTTACAAAGTTTTTTTGAGGAAAAATTGAAGTAGCTGCTGCAAGAGCGAGGAAGAAAACGAAAGAAAGAAAAGTTTTTAACATAATTCCACCTTGAATATTTAATTTTGTGCAAAAGTAAAATTTCGCTCACCCCGGGGGAATGAATGAATGTTTGCATGAGTGAATGGAAAATTGAAAAAACAAAACCATACAATCATTCAGTCATGCACTCATTCTTTATTCAATTTTATCCATCACTACCACTTACCAAATTGCATGCCTTTCGGTTTACAAGGATAAATTGATGTTTTAGAGGATTTTGCTCAATTATTTGCAAAAAATGGTGAGGAAAGTTTATTACTCTGATAAAATGATGGTTATTAAAACGATAAACGAAAAGAGTTGTTGTCGCAAATGGTTCAACGATTCCTGCTTTACGGCGTGTACTTAAAATATTTATTTTATTTGTAGATAGTTTTACCATGAAGAATATATGTTTTACCATTGTAGTGCAAAGAGATGAATATTTCGTTAGAATCCGACCAACCCGTTCCATAAAGATATGAGCCAGGATATTTGTCTAAGATGGGGAGGTCTATTAGCTGCCATTCTTTTCCTTCACTGTGCCATAATTCGTGCCTAAAATAAAACCAAAGATCATTTTCGCTGGTAAGACATGCTCCACCCATATAACTCATATTTAATATTTTAGTCCATCCAAGAATGGTTTTTTCCCAAATACCTCTATTATCAGTAAAGAGCTTATTTCCAACACCAAATATGCCCCGTCCATATCCATTCCCATCAAAATCAGTTCCTGCCATAAATTTCTCTTCTGCTATCTCCCATTTTCCATCTATGTTCCGTCGATATAATTTCGTCATCGTACCTAAAGGTTGCTGTTCAACTGAAAGGCTTTCCTTATATGCGCTAACATAAACTTCTCCATTAGCTAGCGGTGCAATTTGCCCAATACCAAGTCTGTAATCAGTAAATCTTGGTTCAATTGACAGAAATCCGTTTTCATATTTTGTGACTAAACCGGATGCTGCTAAAGCCCAACATCGAGTTTTTCCCTGTTGTTCAATCCATCCAAATCCTCCATAAATTCTTTTCCCATCTTTATATGGAACTTCCTCCCAATTTATTCCATCCCACTTTAAAACTACGGCAGAGTCTTTGTCGATAGTACCACTGAAATATTTATCACATGCGAGGAAAACATTTTTGGCGTCAAATCCCGTAACGGCATAAGGATACAAAATAAATGAGTTACCATTTTCAAACCCATACAAAGGGCAGTTTTTGTCAGGTGTCCATTTATTACCATCATAGTGCCAAAGTCTCCCGGAAGGAATGTCGCTATGACCCACCGCCCACACATTAGTTGGTGATGAACCCCAGATTGAGTGCAAATTAATTTGATCTGGGGGCATGTATGGATAATCAAAAAACAATGTATCAATTGACCAAACAAATTCTTTTTTAAGAGCCGGTTTATTATCATCAGAACTTGTTGGCGGTTTTTTGCAGCCAAAGCTTAATAGTACAAAACTTATTAATACAACAGAAAGAAAATGTTTTTTCATAAAAGAATAAGTCACCAAATCCGCTCCGGTAAATAATTTATTTTTTCTGTAACAATAATAAGAAATGAATGGAAGATGCAAGAATTTGTTGGGAATAATTTTTTCATGAATGCTAACCTTGAAGGTCGCTACTTTGTTTGAGGTGAAAGACCTTCCAGATTACTCCGCAACTTAAAAGCAACCTCGAAGGTCAGCCCACATTTTTCGGCTTCGACCTTCGAGGTTATAACCTTTCAAAATTTCAGCAAAATACCGGAACTTTAATCTTGACTTTTTGTGCCATGCAAAAGATTTGCAAACAACTCATTTGCAATAAAGACACTTGGAGAAAGTTCTTGGAATAAGAAAGAATATCTCTTAATTTTACTCAAGACATTGAGTAAAATACCATGAATTACAAAAGACCGCACCTTCAAGTTCTAAAAACAAGGATAAATGAGCCAAGAAAGAGGATTCAAGTCATTCTTGGACCGAGACAAGTTGGTAAAACAACAATAGTAAACCAACTTCTTGCAGAGATCAACATTCCGTTTCATTTCGTTTCTGCAGATAACCAGTCAGGCTCAAATTCTCTATGGATAGAGCAACAATGGGAAGTTGCGCGTATCAGGTTAAAAACTTCAGGCTTAGCAGAGTTCCTTCTTATCTTTGACGAGATTCAAAAAATTGATGATTGGAGCAATGCCGTTAAACGGAATTGGGATAAAGACACAAACGAAAAAGTAAATATAAAAGTGATACTACTCGGTTCGTCAACGTTATTAATTCAAAAGGGATTGAGCGAGTCGTTAGCCGGAAGATTTGAATTGTTGAAAATGTATCACTGGTCGTTGACAGAAATGCAATCTGCTTTTGGCATCAGTGAGGAACAATATGTCTGGTTTGGCGGTTATCCCGGTTCCGTAGATTTGATAAAAGACGAGAAGAGATGGAAAGATTATATCAGGCATTCACTTATTGAAACCACCATCTCAAAAGATATTCTGCTTCAGACACGGATAGATAAACCTTCTTTACTTAAAAACCTTTTCGAAGTTGGGTGCAGTTATTCCGGACAAATTCTTTCTTACACAAAAATACTTGGTCAACTGCAAGATGCCGGTAATACTACTACTTTATCACATTATTTGAATCTGTTATCAAATGCCGGACTCTTAGCGGGAATAGAAAAATATAGCCCCGATATTGCCAGGCAAAGAGCATCAAGCCCTAAGTTTCAGGTTTATAACTCTGCGTTAATAAGTTCACTCTCATCTTTAACTTTTGAAGAAGTAATTTTGAAACCGGAAAAATGGGGAAGAGTAATTGAATCGGCAGTAGGAGCGCATTTATTGAATTATTCAATTACCGAAGGATATGATATTTTTTATTGGCGCCACAATAATCACGAAATAGATTTCGTATTAAAATATCACGAAAATGTTGTTGGGATTGAAGTAAAAAGCACTGCGGCAAAAACAGTGAAAGGTGCGGAATTTTTTAAGGATCAATTCCATCCGCAAAAAATTCTGTTGATCGGTTCATCCGGATTAGATTGGAAAGAATTTTTAAAAATGAATCCTACCGCTGTAGTTGATTAAGACTATTCTTTGTTCATAAGCAACCTCGAAGGTCAGCCCACATTTTTCGGCTTCGGCCTTCGAGGTTATAACCTTTCAAAAATTCAGCAAAATACCGGAACTTTAATCTTGACTTTTTTGTATAGTATGTATAAGTTTAATACAGAAATTATTTCTTTTTTAGAGAAAGTCAACAATTTGAACGAAATTAGTCATTTAGAACGATTTACCGGGCAAGATTACAAATATGGATTTGTAACCGACATCGAAGCCGATGAAATTCCCAAAGGTTTGAGCGAAGACGTTATCCGTCTTCTTTCCTCAAAAAAAGGAGAACCGGAATGGATGCTTGAATATCGTTTAAAAGCTTACCGCGCCTGGTTAAAAATGGAAGAGCCGAAATGGCCCAACGTCCATTATCCGCCTATCGATTACCAGGAGATCATCTATTATTCCGCACCGAAACAGCAAAAAAAATTAAACAGCATTGATGAAGTTGATCCGGAGTTGCTTAAAACTTTTAACAAACTCGGCATTCCGCTTGAAGAGCAAAAAGTTTTTGCAGGCGTTGCCGTTGACGCGGTGTTCGACAGCGTTTCGGTTGCAACAACATTTAAAGCAAAATTAGGCGAACTCGGCATCATCTTTACTCCCTTTTCCGAAGCGATAAAAGAACATCCCGATCTTGTTAAAAAATATTTAAGTTCGGTTGTACCGGTAACGGATAATTATTTCGCCGCGTTAAATTCCGCGGTCTTCAGCGACGGCTCATTCATCTATATTCCGAAAGGCGTTCGCTGCCCGATGGAACTTTCAACTTATTTTAGAATTAACGCAAAGAACACTGGACAATTTGAACGGACATTGATAATCGCTGACGAAGGGGCGTACGTAAGCTATTTAGAAGGCTGCACCGCACCGATGCGGGACGAAAATCAATTGCACGCGGCGGTGGTTGAGCTTGTAGCTTTAGACAACGCGCAGATAAAATATTCAACCGTGCAGAATTGGTACGCGGGGAACAAAGAAGGTGTTGGCGGTATTTATAACTTCGTTACCAAACGAGGAATTTGTAAAGGGATCAATTCAAAAATTTCCTGGACGCAAGTTGAAACAGGTTCGGCAATTACATGGAAATATCCAAGCTGCATTTTACAAGGCGAAAACTCCGTTGGAGAATTTTATTCCGTTGCCGTTACAAACAATTATCAGCAAGCTGATACCGGAACAAAAATGATCCATCTTGGGAAGAACACACGAAGCACAATTGTTTCAAAAGGTATTTCCGCCGGAAAGAGTAACAACTCGTACCGCGGACTTGTCCGTATTGGCAAAAAAGCAGAGAGCGCCAGAAATTTTTCGCAGTGCGATTCTCTTTTGCTTGGCGATAGATGCGGCGCGCATACGTTCCCTTATTTGGAAGTGTTAAATCCTTCCGCAATTGTTGAACACGAAGCCACAACATCAAAAATTGGTGAAGACCAGATATTCTACTTAAATCAACGCGGACTTTCAACCGAGGACGCAGTAAACATGATAGTGAACGGTTATTGCAAGGAAGTTTTTAAAGAACTTCCAATGGAATTTGCCGTTGAAGCGCAAAAACTTTTAAGCGTTAGTTTAGAAGGAAGCGTGGGGTAGGATTAGTGAGTTAGCAAAAACATTCTGTTCAGAATTGATAAGAATGTTTAACAAAACTAACAGAATGAATGAATGAAGTTGAATGGATGAATGGCTTAAATTTTCATTCAACCAAGCAGGCATTCAATCATTCTTTGTTAAGAACAAGTTATTCGGTTCTGGCTCGACCAGATTAGAAATTAGAAATTAAAGTCCGCCTCATGCGGAAGGAATTAAGAATGATAGAAATAAAAAATTTACACGCGAACATTGACGGAAGAGAAATTTTAAAAGGAATTAATCTTTCCGTAAATAAAGGTGAAGTCCACGCGATAATGGGACCAAATGGTTCAGGGAAAAGCACGCTGGCGCAAGTAATAGCCGGAAGAGAAGATTATGAAGTTACCCAGGGAGAAATTCTTTTTAACGGAAAAAATCTCCTTGAACTTTCTGCTGAAAATAGAGCTTGCGAAGGAATTTTTCTTGCGTTCCAATATCCGGTAGAAATTCCGGGAGTTTCAAACACAACTCTTTTAAAAAATGCTTTGAACTCAATCCGTAAATACCGTGGCGAGGAAGAACTTGACGCGATGGAATTTCTTACGCTCGTAAAAAAGAAAATGTCGCTTGTTGAATTATCGGAAGATCTGCTAAGACGTTCGGTTAACGAAGGATTCTCCGGTGGTGAGAAAAAACGGAATG
>Ga0172379_10003159_pt1 | contig 26960 bp, 23 predicted proteins | sample GrowelOW334metaG_FD_119756 | JGI IMG/M metagenome (GOLD analysis project Ga0172379, IMG submission 119756) | Groundwater microbial communities from an aquifer near a municipal landfill in Southern Ontario, Canada - Groundwater well OW334 metaG | ecosystem: Environmental > Aquatic > Deep...
TCACCTGAGACTTTAAACATATTAAAATCATTGGGAAATTGAGTTCCTAAGAGCATTGCTGCTTGATGTGCCATTGTATAGTTAATACAATAGAGTGGATCACAAAGAGTCTTGATCTGGTTGTGCGCTTTTAAGAGTATTTCAAATCCGACACCGTTAAGATCCCCGACGCTTATGGCAATTTTTTTTAACGCTGACATAGAATTTTCATATCCTTAACCGCTTGAGATAGTCCTGTGAAAACTGAGCGAGCGATAATACTTTGTCCAATATTGAGCTCTTCGATGGTCTCAATTCCTACAATAGGGGTCACGTTTTGGTAATTAAGCCCGTGTCCTGCGGCTACTTTGAGTCCCAATGAGCGAGCATAGTTGGCAGCATCCACTATATCACTATAGGCTAACTCCAGCCGATTATCCAACTCATGGCGAGTAAGACGCAACGACTCGATGGCATGATGGGAATGAGGGAGGGCACTGTGGCGCATAGCATAGAGGTTGGCGTAACTTCCCGTATGAAGTTCTACCCATTGCGCCCCAAGACGTTCGGAACACTCTACTGCTTCGCGGGTCGGATCGATAAATAGGGAAACGTCGATTTCATTCTCTTTGAGCTTATGGATGGCAAGAGAGATTGCTTCAAATTGACCGACGACATCCAGTCCCCCTTCTGTTGTCACTTCCTCCCGTTTTTCTGGAACCAATGTTGCACGATGGGGATTCAGTCCACAAACGATTTCAATAATACTAGGATCAATAGCGCACTCCAAGTTGACACTCAACGATGAGGAAGCAATAATACGGCGTGCATCCTCATCGTGGATATGGCGACGGTCTTCACGCAAATGTATCGTGATTTGATCTGCGCCGCTTTGGGCACAAATCGCTAATGCCATCAGAGGATCTGGATCGTTAATCTTTCTAGCTTCACGAAGTACGGCGATATGGTCGATATTGACACCTAGGGTCATTTTAGCTTTGGCGTTTTGCATAAAAATCCTTTTTAAATTCACTAAATTGTCCTGAAATGATTGCTTTTCGAGCTTCCCCAACAAGCCATAGATAGTAATGGAGATTATGAATCGATGCAAGGCGAAAGAACGTCAACTCTTTGGCACGGAAGAGATGGTGCAAATAGGCACGACTGTAACGCTTACACGTATAACACTCACACTCAGGATCGATGGGTTCGCTATCGAGTTTGAATTTCGCACCACGAATATTAATACGTCCAAAATTAGTAAATAGGGTTCCATTACGAGCATTACGTGTAGGCATAACACAGTCGAACATATCAACCCCACGTTCGATATTTTCGACCAAATCTTCAGGTGTACCGACTCCCATAAGATAACGGGGTTTGTCGACAGGCATCAGTGGTGTCGTGTGTTCAACCGTATCGTACATAAGATTATTGGATTCGCCGACCGATAGTCCGCCGATTGCAAAACCATCAAAATCCATGGCGCACAGTTCATTCGCCGATTGGGTACGAAAGGCTAAATCTGTCCCCCCTTGGATGATGGCAAAAATATTTTGTTGTGATCCAATGCCGAGTGATTGTTTATGACGAAAATACTCAATTGATTGTTTTGCCCATTGTGTTGTCCGTTCGATAGAGAGCTTAATACGCTCTTGGGTAGCAGGGAGGGCTACGAGATCATCAAGGATCATCATAATATCGCTGTTAAGATTGTTTTGGATATCAATAACTTTTTCAGGGGTAAAAAAATGACGTGAGCCATCAATATGGCTTTTAAACTCAATCCCTTTTTCACTAGCTTTGGAAATATCACTAAGGCTAAATGCTTGAAATCCGCCACTATCAGTCAAAAAGCTTTTAGGGTAGGTCGTAAAACCGTGCAATCCCCCCAAAGCCGCTATCGTCTCATCTCCTGGACGCAAATAAGTATGATACGTATTCGCAAGAATGATTTGTGTATTCAAAATCTCGGTCATATCGTGCATATCAAGTGCTTTGACACTCCCTACGGTCCCAACAGGCATAAAAATAGGGGTTTGTATGGTGGAGTGAGCAGTGGTAATCGTACACGCTCGGGCATTGCCACACGTGGCATCAATCGTAAAAGTCATAAAGTCTCATTTGTTTTTTTGTTATTTTAGCGTAACGTGTTGGAAATAGAGTTCTCCACCTTTGGATTTTTACCTTTTGGCTATAATTTTGCAATGAAAAATTAGAAAAGGTTCCAATATGGTAGAAAAAATATTAGCTACACTCGAGCGATCGAACTGTGCAACGGATGCCACGTTTATTCAAGCGGTAAGTGAAGTACTGCATTCCTTGGAGCCGATTGTAAGCAGTGATAGACGTTATGATGATTATGCAATTTTAGAGCGTTTGGTAACGCCTGATCGGATTATACAGTTTAAAGTTCAGTGGGTTGATGACACAAATCGCGTTCATATTAACAATGGGTATCGTATTCAGTTCAATAATTCTTTAGGACCGTACAAAGGTGGGCTTCGTTTTCACCCCAGTGTTTCTATCGGGGTCTTAAAATTTTTGGCGTTTGAGCAGATTTTTAAAAATTCTTTGACGGGTTTACCTATCGGTGGTGCCAAAGGGGGCTCTGATTTTGACCCAAAAGGGAAAAGCGAATATGAGATCATGCGATTTTGCCGTGCCTTTATGCGTGAACTGCACCCTTATATTGGAGCACGTATTGATGTTCCTGCGGGTGATATTGGGGTAGGGGCACGTGAGATAGGATACTTATTCGGGGAATACAAGCATATTACTCGCAATTACGATGGAGTCCTTAGTGGTAAGCCATACGCCTTTGGTGGTTCATTAATGCGCCCTCAAGCGACAGGGTATGGTGTAGTATATTTCGCTCGAGAGATGCTCAAAGAGGAGCTACAAGAGTCGTTTGAAGGAAAAATATGCTGTGTTAGCGGGGCGGGGAATGTTGCCCTTCATACGATTGAAAAATTGCAACAGTTGGGTGCTATTGTTATCACGTGTAGTGATAGTGATGGGACTATTTATGATCCAGATGGTATTGATTTGGAGCTGGTTCGGACGCTTAAGGACGGAGGTCACCGTATCTCATTGGAGCAATATCGTGAAAAAATTCCTACTGCAACCTATACGCATAAAAATGAGTATAAAGAGGGGACGCACGCTGTCTGGAGTTATCCGTGTTTCGGAGCTTTCCCCTGTGCTACTCAAAACGAATTAAGTGAACTCGATGCTCAAACTTTGATCGATCACGGATGTATTCTTGTGGTAGAGGGTGCAAATATGCCGACCGAAACCAATGCAATTGAATTGTTTCAAAAGAAAGGGATTCTATTCTCTCCAGGGAAAGCTTCCAATGCAGGTGGGGTTGCGGTAAGTGAGTTCGAGATGTCTCAAAACGCCTCGATGGAAAAATGGGATTTTGATAAGGTAGATCGTAAACTTGATGAACTAATGCGTCAAATCTACAAACGAATTTCCTTAACCGCAAAAGAGTACGGTTGTGAGCGAAATTTCGTTGATGGTGCCAATATTGCAGCGTTTAAGCGTGTTGCTGAAGCGATGATTTTAGAGGGGGTGTAGTTTTTACCCCTCGTGATCTTTTAGGCGATCACGAATGATTAAAAACTCTTCAAGATGATCGAAAAAAATATCGACAAGTGTTGGGTCGAAATGTCTCCCTCTCTCTTCTCTAAAGAGGGTGAAAATCTTCTCATCATCCCACGCTTTTTTATAAATACGATCGCTACCTAATGCGTCAAAAACATCAGCAAGTGCGGTAATTCGCCCATGAATATTGATATTCTCACCGCTTAACCCTCTCGGATAGCCGCTTCCGTCCCATTTTTCATGGTGCTCATTGGCAACGGTTGCCGCCATCAATAATAGCGGACGGGCAGAGTGTTTGAGCATCTCATAGCCTAATGCCGCATGGGTATCCATAATCCGTCGCTCATGCTCATCAAATCTCCCCGGTTTGTTGAGAACCGCATCGGGTATTGCCACTTTTCCAATATCGTGCATGGGTGAGGCTTGACGTAACATTTCTGCTTCATTTTCATCTAATCCATAATAAAGGGCGAGGAGTTTTGAATATTCAGCGACCCTTTTGACATGATTACCGGTTTCTTTGGAACGACTCTCACCAATGGAACCCATGGTGAAAACAACTTCTCTTTGGGTATCTTCGATCTCTTGATTTAAGGCTGTAATTTCTCCAAGAGCATGATTCATTCCGTCGATCATGGAATTGAATGCGTAGGATAGCTGCCCTATCTCATCGTCACGATGTATCTCTACTTGTTGAGTGTAATCTTGAGTTTTTGTCACTTTTTTTGCAACACTTGAGAGCTTAATAATCGGGCGTACGAGAAGAGTTGCAACAAAATAGGCAGCTATTGAAATAAATATTCCCCCTGCAATCAGTAATATAAGAAACCATCGTTCGTATTTATATAACAATTTAAATGCAAACCCTTTCTCTTCTTCAAGAACAATACTCAAGTTAGGATTGCTTTTCAGTGTCGTTACAACTTCAAGTGAGTCAGGAAAGTTGGCTAAACGTAATTCATTTCTTCCATCCTTATATCGGATAAAATATTGACGGTCGGGGGTATTGTAAAAAAAGTGTTTAAAGTTTTCAATAGGGTAATTAACAGCCAATTCTCCAATTTTTTGCTGTGTCAGGTTCGAATAAATAGGCACTTTAAAAAATGGCTTTAGGGTGATTTTTTTCCCAATGAATGAAAAGTTACTCGATGCGATAACAATAGCATTTGAATCAAACACAAAAAAGTCACCTACTAAATTCATATCCATTTTTTTAGCCAGAAGTGTATTTGCTATGCGGTGATCTAAATCTCGCGTATAAATATCATTCATTGAATCAGATTTAGCCATAAAAGCCATATCTTTATGTAACGACTCAAGACTTTGATCAACTCGTTCTACGGTCAGATGAATTTGCATATCCATCTCACGGATAATTGACTCGTGTTGCTCTTTGTAATAGGAGGTTCCCAATATAAGCATCGTCAGAATATAGGGAATCAAACTGATTCCTAAAAAGAGTAAAATAGTCTTTAGTTTAAAACTCATAAATAACCTTTACATTAGCATCCACCATACTTGATGGAAGATATCCCATTGCACCCTCAACATTCTGAACGAATGCTTTGATGGATTCGAATGAAGGTTGCGTAAGGGGAGGGGTGACTCCTTGGAAATGCTGCTTCACCCAATAATCATTGAGACGATTACGATCCATTTGTAAAACAGTGGACTCAAATATGCTTCGTGACTCATCTTGTCCTACTAAGTTAATAGGAATAATTCTGATGTTACCGACCGAGTGGCGTTTTAGGAGATATAAATCTCGTATATATTGCGTACTTAAGGTTGAAAATGGAAGTTTCTTAGAAACAATGACACTGAATTCAGATCCAAAAAGTACTAATGAACAACTGATTAAAAATAGTAGCGGTTTCATTAAAATAGCACCGAGAATGAGAAAAGTGCTCGATTCTCATTATCTAAGGAGTGTAATTGATACTCCCCCTTTAAGGAGATAGGGTAACTCGGACGGTAACTATATCCCACAATAGCAATATTGTCTTCCCGTCCTACATGATGATCTTTAAAGTGCTCATATCGTCCTAATATAGCATTTTCAGCACTATATCGAAACATTCCTTGTGCATAACCGGTAAAAGTAATATCAATATCACCGCTACTGTAATAACTCTTGGCCAATAAAACTTCACTCATAAACTGCCATTTTACATCATCATATTTGGCATTCAATTGAAGAAATCGAGTACGTTGTTCCGTGAGAGTAATATATTCACCAATGCTTCCTCCACTACTATATTCAGTGGAGAGTTCCTTTTCAACGGATAAACCAAAAAAATGCTTATTACGGATATTGACATATTCATCGTCTAAATCAGGATTTTTTTGACCAAATAGATGGTATGTCATCCCCTCTACCCTAGGTATGTAGCCATTAATATCAATTCCTGTTAAAAATTTTGGAAAAAGGAGACTACAATAAAGAGGATTTGAACTCATATCTCTTAGTACATTGATAGGCTCTCGATTCCAATATCCGATGGGAGTAATTTGTTTTCCGAAGCGAATATTATAGGCATCACTTAGCCATACATCACCGTAAGCCCGTTCAGCATGAAATTGTCTATGACTCGTTTCTATTCCGTTGGTTAAATTTTTTTGATAAAAACCAATTGATTCAAATTCCGTCATATAGGAGAACATCGGATTAACATCACCGTATGCCATAATTGCTAGATCTTCAAAAGCTAAGGTCTTTTCCCCACCTTGTACACTAAATTCTGTCGAAAAATATCCACCCACATTTAACGCCTTGTCAACTTGAACACCGTGTCCCAGGGCATAGGGATCAGCCTGCAAAACAACTATTAGACCAAGTATTAATCCTACTTTTTGAATTGTCATTACGATAACCTTCTAAAAATATGCTTTTTTTGATATTACCATAGTATATATGTTGCATTGCTAAAAGATATTATAAAACTTACGCTAATTAATTGTTAAAACGTCATTAACATACATTTACCTATAAGAGATTACAATGCCGTCCAATATTCTAACCTTAGGCTACCAATGAATAAAATTTTCTCCGTTTTGAGCTCTATGAAAACCATGGCAGCGTTAATGCTCGTCTTTGCCGTTTCGATCGGCTATGCCACTTTTGTTGAAAACGATTATGGGACGATGTCGGCTAAAGCTGATATTTACAATTCCCGATGGTTTGAAGCATTATTGAGTCTATTGGCTCTTAATTTGATTCTAAATATTATAAAATTCAAAATGGCACGCCGTGAAAAGCTTCTCGTTTTAACATTTCATGTCGCATTTTTAATTATCCTTATTGGTGCGGGTGTAACACGCTATTTCGGTTATGAGGGGACAATGCACATCCGTGAGGGGGAACGCAAGGATGCGATTCTCAGTGCAGAGCCTTATATTAGCTTTGATGTCAAAAAAGGGGAGAAGGTTTATACCTTCAAAGAGCCTCTTTATCTTTCCAAACGCTCAGAAAATCATTTTGATCGAAAACTTGAGATTCAAGGTGAAATGATTAATATTAAGCTCGAAAACTATATGGGTAATGCCCATTATGAAGCGGTCGCTGATCCTAAAGGTTCTCCTATCCTTAATATGATGATTACCACAGGCGGTGGCGGTGAGCAGGTAAGTTTGAAAGAGGGTGACTTCTTTGAGGCGAACGATATGGTCATTGATTTCGGGTCTAAGCAACACTTTACTAAGCCCGTTGTAGCATTGAGCGTGGAGGGGGATAAAGTCGTTATGATGACACCACTTGCGATGAATGCGTTGAGTATGGATACCCAAAAAACCTATCCAGTTCCTTCTGGTAAAAATCTTCTCACTAATCGTACCCTTTTCCAAAGTGCCCAAAGCGGTTTTGTATTACGTGCATTTTTGCCTCATGGCTCCATGCAATTGGTTTCAAAACCCTCGAAAGGACCTATGGTTCAAGGGCAAGATGCTCTGACACTTACGGTTGCAAGAGGGGATAAAAGTGAAAAAATCGTCGTTCTTGGTTCTCAAGGAGTTCTGGGCGAAGAGTCAAATGCAACATTGGGGGATGTCAGTGTAATCGCTAGCTATGGTTCTATTGAAAAAAAGCTTCCCTTTGCTATTGCACTGAATGATTTTCAGCTAGAGCGTTATCCAGGCTCTATGTCTCCTGCGTCGTATGCGAGTGAAGTGACTTTGATCGACGAGAAAGGAGGCGTTAACATGCCATTTCGTATTTATATGAATCATATCCTCGATTATGAAGGGTTCCGATTTTTTCAATCATCATACGACCAAGATGAGCTAGGAACGGTTTTATCGGTTAACAATGATCCGGGGACGCTGATTACGTATATTGGTTATTTTTTACTTGCATTGGGACTGTTTGGCGTTTTATTGGTCAAAAATGGTCGTTTCAATAGCTTAAGTGAAAAACTCAAAAAATTAGATGCTCAAAAAATTGCTGCATCATTGCTAATGGTGGCGTTCATGGTCAGTGGTTCTAATCTTAGAGCCTCTGATATTGAAAATCCCGTTATCAAAACAGCGAAAAGTTTTAATGCTGTACACGCTGAAAAGTTCGGTCATTTGGTTGTCCAAGATAGCAGTGGACGGATGAAACCACTCGATACTCTTTCTCGCGAAATTTTGGCGAAGCTTAGTCGTAGTGATGGAGTTATGGGATTGACTCCCAACCAGGTTATTTTAGGGATGATGCTCCGTCCTGATGCGTGGCGTGAGATTTCGATGATCAAAACAAGTGACAAAGAGATCAATAAAATTCTGGGGCTGAAAGAGGATGCAAAAACTGCAGCATTTTCACAATTTTTTGAAGTTCCCGATGACATTACAGGCTACAAGCTTGCCAAACTAGTCGATGAGGCAACACGAAAAGCACCTGCAAAGCGTGATAAACTCGATAAAGTATTGCTACAAGTTGATGAACGGGTTAATGTTGCTTATATGGTTTACACAGGTTCATTGATTCAAATATGGCCAAATGCAAATGATAAAAATAACAAGTGGCACGCAACAATCGAAGCACTACAAACACTTCCTCCCAAAGATTCTGAGATAGTACGAATGATGGCTATGAGTTATTTCGGTGCAGTAGACAGCGCTCTTCAAACAGGAGATTGGAGTAATGCCGATAAATCGTTGGCATTGATCGACAAATATCAACATTTCGCAGGGGCAAGCGTCTATCCCAATGCTAATAAACTTGCGGTAGAGATTTTTTACAACAAAACAAATATTTTTGAACAGTTATGGCCTCTTTATTTTATTATCGGGTTTACGTTGCTGATCTTATCGTTTGTTAAAATTCTAAAACCGAATTTTAAACTTGACTTCTTTAGCCGTATTTCATTGGGATTATTGATCCTCTTTTTCATGGCGCATACGGCAGGGCTTGCTATGCGTTGGTACATCTCAGGGCACGCACCGTGGTCGAACGGCTATGAATCAATGGTTTATATCGGATGGGCGACTGTATTGGCTGGTTTTATCTTCTCTCGCAAATCGGCGATCACCTTAGCCGCAACAGGGATTATGACAGGACTTATTTTGTTTGTTGCTCATCTTAGCTGGATGGATCCACAAGTAACCAACCTTGTCCCTGTATTACAATCGTATTGGTTGAGTATCCACGTATCAATGATTACAGCAAGTTACGGCTTCTTGGGATTGGGTGCACTTTTGGGGATGATTACTTTAATTCTCTTTATCCTCAAAAATGAGGCGAATTCAGCACGTCTGAATCTCGCGATCAAAGAGCTTAATGCCATTAATGAGATGAGTCTTATTATCGGACTTGTGTTACTGACAGTCGGAAACTTCCTCGGTGGTGTTTGGGCAAATGAAAGCTGGGGGCGTTATTGGGGATGGGATCCAAAAGAGACATGGGCATTGGTCACTATTCTTGTCTATGCCGTTGTGATTCACTTACGGATGATTAAGGGGGCGTATAACGATTACTCTTTCAGTGTTATTTCTCTTCTTGCCTTTACATCAGTTCTTATGACCTACTTCGGTGTGAACTACTATCTTGCAGGGATGCACTCCTACGCAAAGGGGGATTCTGTTCCTGTCCCTGATTTTGTCCCAATAACCTATGCCATTGTCGCCATTGTTATTGCTATGGCGTATCCAAAACGCTCTACTAAGTAAATTTCTTATTGTATTTATGATAGAATAACCACCTTTACAAGGGTTAGGTTATTTTACATGAAATTAAAAACAAAACTTTTCATCTTCTTATTCTTTTTCTTTATAATATTTATGGGTACTTTTTGGATTTACTCTAAAAATATAAGTGATAAAATAAACGAAGAATGGGGTGAGCGATTTGTAAAAAAACAAATTATGTTTGACAAAAGTCGTACCCTTTTACCGATTATTAGAGAAATTACACGTGTGAAACAAATGGCATCTGAGCGTGCTATTATTGATATGGCATCGAATGAAATGAACCAAGATATCCATGAAAATGGGATTAAGACCCTTGAAAAATATCGACGAGTCTTTGAAGACAGAAGTTATTTTGCTGCTTTTTTAAAAACGCGTCATTATTATTATAATGACACATCTGAAAGATATAATCCAGAAATACCGCGTTACACTTTATCCTCTTCAAATAATAATGACAGTTGGTTTTACGCAACACTTGGATCTACAAATGAGATTGAAATTAATGTTGACAAAGACTACGTATTAGGTGTTACTAAGATTTGGCTTAATTGTCTAGTTCGAGATAATCATGGGAAAGTAGTCGGGGTTGTTGGTACTGGCTTCAATTTTGATCAGTTTGTTAATGAATCGGTAGCAATTGAACAAGAGGGGATAGTCAATTATTTTATCGATAGTAAATTAGCTATTCAGTTGGCAAAAGATACAAAAGTAATTGATTTTGCGAGTATTACCAAAAAAGACGGTCAGCATAAATCACTTTATAATCTTCTTGAGGATAAAAGGGATATTGAGCTTATAAAACAAGCAATGAAAAGGGTAAAAAGTGCGAATGCGTCTGATACAGTAGAAACATTATGGGTAACATTTGAGGGGAAAACTCACTTATTAGGCATAAGCTATCTTAAGGAAATTGGCTGGTACAACTTAACATTCATTGATTCAAAAGAGCTTGTTTTAGTGAATAATATGAATGTACTAATCGTTTTTGGTGCAATTTTCCTTATTATGTCAATTTTGCTAAATTTAATTCTCAGCCATATATTCATACAGCCATTGAATGCAATTAAAAAAGCGATGAATCAAATAGAGCATGGGGAATATAATCTGAATTTACCAGTAATCGGTTCAGGGGAGATTGCAGATCTTTCTATCCATCTAAACCAAATGGTAGCGTATGTACGTCTCAAAAATGATGAACTTGAAAATAGAGTGCAAGAACGGACAAAAGAGATTCAGCATCTTGCATTTTATGATGTTTTAACGCAATTACCTAATCGTCGTTTATTGAATGATCGTTTGACGCAGGCGCTTGTATTGAGTAAGCGAAGTGAACGATATGGTGCCGTGATGTTCTTGGATTTGGATAATTTCAAGCCTTTAAACGATCTTTATGGACATAATGTAGGTGATTTATTACTTGTTGAAGTGGCTATACGTATCAAAAAGTGCCTGCGGGAACTGGATACGGTAGCCCGTTTCGGTGGAGATGAATTTGTGGTATTGTTGAGTGAGCTAAGTGTTGATAAAAATGAATCCTTTTTCTATGCACAATTGATAGCTGAAAAAATTCGTACGTCGTTGGAGAATATTTATATTTTAAAAAACAAAGATGAGATCGTAGAGCACCATTGTACTGCTTCAATTGGTGCTACGCTTTTTATAATCATGAAGAAGAGAAAGAAAATATCATAAAATTAGCCGATAAAGCGATGTACGACGCCAAAGAGGCAGGTCGTAATCAAGTTAGGTTTATTTAAACCACCCTTTGACGCGCTCAAACGCGGACTCAAATAGACTCTCGTGAGGCTTGGATTCAATGCCAAAACTTGCTTGAAGTTTTTGTAATAATTCTTCTTGCTCTTTGGTCAAACGATTGGGATAGGTGAGGGTGATTTGTGCAATTAAATTACCTTTGTTTCCACGTCCATGTACATCGGCAATCCCCTCTCCTCTAAATGGATATTGTTGTTTGTCTTTTGTCCCTTTTTCGAGTTCAAGGGTCAGTTCACCGTTGAGTGATGGTATGGTGATAGTTTCTCCAAGAACGGCTTGGGTAAAAAATATAGGCACTTCAAGATAGACATCATTTCCACTACGGATGAAATGATTATCCTCTTCGACTTCAAACGTTACATATAAGTCGCCTCGTACATTATTCTTACCCATATTTCCACGTCCTGAAACGCGTAAACGGTTGCCATTGTCGATTCCTGCTGGAATTTTTACGGTGACTTTTTCTTTTGACTCCGTATAGCTTTTACCTTTACAGTCAGAACATTTTTCGCTTGCCATCGTCCCCTCACCTTGACAAGCAGGACAGGTTTGTGAGAAGGTCATAAATCCTTGGCGCACATAAACTTGCCCTTTACCACCACATTGGCTGCATGAAGTTACTTTGGCATCTTTTGCCCCCGTACCTTTACAGGTCTTACACGATGTTTTTGCGCTAAAAGTAACCTCTTTTTCGCATCCAAACACCGCTTCTTTGAAGTTGATACGCATTTCAACGCCCATATCGAGAGGAAATTTATCACTAGGAGCGCGTGATTGACGACTACGACCGCCACCACCAAAACCGTTGAACATCTCTTCAAAAACACTGCTAAGATCATCAAAACCACCACTTTGTTGACGACGACCACCTCCTTGAAGCCCTTCTTTACCGTATCTATCATACGTGCTACGTTGTTGATCGTCACTTAGAACCTGATACGCTTCGTTACAGAGCTTGAATTTATGTTCTGCTGTTGCATCGTTTGGGTTACGGTCAGGATGATAAAGTTTCGCCATCTTTCGATACGCTTTTTTGATCTCATCCCCATTGGCACTTTTAGTGACCTCTAAAATTTCGTAATAACTTAAATTTTCCAAACCAAATCTCCAAAATTTTTTGCGAATTATACCATAGCTTCCTTGAGCCATAAAGACTAAAGTTTTTTTGCTACAATACAACTATGAAACGTTCCCTAGAAAAATTTAATCGTCTTATCGAAGCACTACAACAACTCCCCACTATTGGGCAAAAGTCAGCAACGAGATTGGCGTACCATTTGGTGATGCACGATACGTTTGGAGCTCTCAAACTCGCGCATGCGATTGAAAATGCCGTTGCCAGTTTGAAAAAATGTCGTTCGTGCGGTGGGCTCTCTGAGAACGAGCTTTGTGGAATATGCAGTGATGAATACCGTAATCATGAGTTGCTGTGTATTGTTGAAAATGCCAAAGAGATTTTGATGTTCGAGGAAAATCGTCTTTTTGATGGACGTTATTTTGTTTTGGATACCCTTGATGACAGTACTATTTCTCATTTGAGTGCAATTATTAAGAGTGGAATAAAAGAGGTTATTTTTGCCCTGACCCCCTCTATTGCGAATCAAGGGGTAATGCTGTATATCGAAGATAAACTGAGTGATTGTGATGTTCACTTTAGCCGTATTGCACAAGGAGTTCCAACGGGGGTGAGTTTGGAAAATGTTGATATTCTATCGCTAAGTAAAGCGTTAGAGGATAGAGTGAGTCTTTAAAATAGGTCTGGTACGATGGAAAGGCTAATGGTTACCACGGCAGGCGAAACCGTTTCTCTTCCACGCCGTGAATGACATAGTACAATTCGTAGTAATGGTTAACGATGGTTCTAAATATTTCCAAGCTTGGGCGAGTGGATGCGAACAAAAGGTGATCCCCTACCTGTAACGGCGTATCATCACAGGGGAGTAAAAGAAACTCTCCATCACTTCGTGTTATCCCCAAAATAATAATTTTAAGATGTTTATTATCACGATAAGGGTTATTCAATAGCTGACCAATAGAAACAGATGTATGCTCAAGGAATGCTACAAGGGCATACATATGGGCAGAATCTATCGCCATTTCTATTAGGGGAGGTCGTTTATTGACTTTCTTTGTGATTGCAACCAGTGTATCAACAAGTTTTTCTTTATCAAAAGAGGCGATAGCGTCAATAAATTTAAAGGTACTGGGACGATCAATGTAGTTGTACCCGTCAATGGCTGCGATTTGATCCAGAATAAATATTTTATCAACGCGTAAATAAGAGAAAAGGCTTCGCTCTTCCAGCTCATTTTCACGAACAATGACAAAGATATTCGGATTGAGGGCACGCACTGTAGCAATAATTGAGAGATTGATCGCATCGTCCTTCGTCCCCGCAATAACACACGACGCTTCCATAATCCCCGCTTCAAGAAAGAAATCTTTGTCTGAAGAGACTTTTTCATGAATATCTTTGTTAATATCAAGATAGGTATAGTCAATACCGTTCTTGATTAACGTATTTTGAACGGTTTTACCAAATCGACCGCCTGAACATACAATATATTTACCAGTAGGGAGAACATCTGTTTTGCTGACATGAAGATTCCCCCCTTGTATCCAACTTAAGAGATTAAAAAGGTAGGGAGACTTGAGGGCATAATCGATTCGACGTGCAATAATCTCAAAAACATCAATAACATGATCAACTCCAATATTAAAGAGATTTTCACTTCCATGACGAACATTGGAGCGAGAAACAATTTGGATTTTTTCATTGAGTATTCGGGCACGTACTGCAACTTTTAAGTTGAGCTGATCATCATCGAACACCGTCACAATAAACTTACAATTGGGTAATTGGATCCCAGAAGACTTTAATACCGCTGTCATAGAAGCATCTGCTGTAATAGAGGGGATAGAGGGCATATAAGTTTCAATATCAAGTTGTTCTATTTTGTCTGGATTCTTATCAATCACCACGATACGGTAGAGATTGTCGGCATTGACTTTATCAATGAGAAGTTTACTGGCTTGATTAAATCCACAGATAATAATAAAGTCTTGCCGTAGATTGGCAACTTTACGCTGAAACGCATTCATTTTCAAGGCGGCTATAAATGTCTTTTCCTGTAAGAGGGCAACCAAAGAACCAAGGGCATAAAACCATGCAGGTACGGTCAAGTAGATGGTAAAAAAGACAACCATACGCTGCGAATAGCTAAAAGCATAAGGAAGCTCACCAAAACCGATAGTCGTTGCCGTATAAGCGACAAAATACATTGCATCAAAAAAACTCATGTGGAATAGATGACCATTGGCATCCGTTCCAGACACGAGGGTCAACAAAATAACAGGAATAGCATGCGCTAAATTTAGGACAATGAGGGGTCTCCTCATCTTTCGCAAAAAAAGCCAGATAGACGATTCGTTGTTCATGTAATTAGCGTTTAAGAAGAAGCGTTTCACCGACAAAGAGGGCGACAGAGATTACATTGGCAACAACTGCACCAACAGCCAATGAAACAACGGTTGTAAAGAGCTCAGGGGTCATAACACTCGTCATATTTATCACTCCCCAAAACAAAGCCGCCGCGATAAGCTGTAAGTCAGCGACAAAACTAGTCGCCAAAAGAACGGAACCTGTTTGGGTTTTATCTCCGAGTTTCATGATAGTTGCAATGAAATTAATCGTAATAGCGGCTACAAGTTCATACACACTGTGAAATTCAATTCGACTAATATCCCCATACACAAACCCAAAATTTAGGGTGAGTGCCAAAATGATGAAAAATCCTGAAATAACTTTTTCTGAATTCATACGTACCTCTTTTTTTATAAATATTGTAGAGTGCTATCCTTAAAAGATAACTTTAATTATAGCTTTATTAGCCCAGCCTCCGTATAAACATTACGAGGATTCCATAATATCCATCCACAACTTCCGAAGTCTTCGCTTGCACGTATTTGGTCGCGAATCTCTTTCGCTCCATAAATGCGATGATCAAACGCATAATCTCTAAATGCTTGAAGCCAAGGGCGATAATTGAGAGGTGAGTTTGCTGATTTTATTAATGCTTTATCAAGAGAGTGCTTGACAATCTCATAATTGGCTTTTACAGGATTGGGATACCCTGGGATACCTGCATTAAATCCACTAGGATAAAGCATAGGAGAGAGGTAATCGACGTACGGGGCGAGGGCATCGACTCGTTGTCCTATCTCAATGTCAGCATCATGCCAGCTCACATATCCGAAAATATCAGCAGAGACAAAGACATTGTAAGGGGTTAGACGTGTACGAGCGGCTTCCAAAAACGCTGAAATCGCTTTGACACGATTGGCTTGGGTGTTTTCAACGGCAAATTTGATCCCCTTGCGATCAGGAAAACGGACGTAATCGAACTGAATCTCATCAAAACCTGCTTGGGCAGCATCTTCGGCAATCGAAAGGAGATAATTGTATGGCTCTTTATACGACGCATCAATCCAATAAAGTCCTTCTCTATCTTTATACAATGTTCCATCAACTTTTTTCACACCATATTGAGGGTAAGCGGTGACAAAAGGGGTGTCTTTGAATGAGACGATACGGGCGATGGTATAAATATTCTCTTTGTGTAAATCAGCAATAAATTTTTTGAGGTCTTTAAAAACGATACTCTTTTGTGCTCCAATAGTAGTAGCTATCGGACTGGTTGCTTTAAATGCTACTTGTCCCCGATCCATTTTGACATCAATTACAAGGGCATTGATCTCTGTTGTACGGATAAGATGTTTCGCATTCCTCATTAGTTTTGCATTGCGAGCCCCCAAACTAGAGAGATAGAGAGCTTTTGGAATAAATCGATTTAGAAATATCTTCCCACCTGTTGTATAAAATTGTCGATTGTATCCGATAGCCCGTACGCCGATACGGGGAGTAGTCGGGACACTAAAAGAACCATTACTATCACTACGATACTCTTTCATACCCGAAATAATAATAGCGTTAGCAATTGGTTTATCCGTAGCTTTGTCAACCACTCTTCCATTTGTCATAGCACTCCAAGAAAGCGAGAAGAGAAGGGTAAGGAGTATGAATAGTTTCAAGAAGTTTCCTATGTTGGGGGATAAAGGTGCAATAGTAGCGAAAAAGAGGGATAAATGAGGTATGAAGCCTTAAGATGTTAAAATATATTAACGAAATACCAAACAAAGGTAATATTATCATGTCATTTACGACTCTAGGTCTTACAGCCCACTTACTAGATACTCTCGAAGCCAAAGGCTATACGCAAGCAACTCCGATTCAGACACAAGTTATCCCTCTTGTTTTACGCGGACGGGACATTTTGGGTGCAGCACAGACAGGGACGGGGAAAACCGCCGCGTTTGCTCTTCCTATCATCCAAAAATTAGTCAAAGACTCGGACGCTAAACAATCGAGTGCCCGCGCCCTCGTGATCGTCCCCACACGTGAACTCGCTTCTCAAGTTGCTTCAGCAATAGAAGAATATGCTCAAGGGTTGAATGTTACGTGTATCGCTCTTTTTGGTGGCGCTAATATGGCACGTCAGGCGAAAGAATTAGGGGAGGGTGTTGATATTATCGTTGCTACTCCAGGAAGACTTATCGAACTGAACAAGCAAGGTCATATTCCATTATCACGAATTCAGTATTTGGTTTTTGATGAAGCGGATACGATTTTTGATATGGGCTTTATCCGAGAAATTGAACAAATTCTTGATCTATTACCCGTTAATCGTCAAAATATGCTTTTTTCAGCAACATTGACCCCTGCCGTCAAGCAGTTGAGCGAGAAAATCCTTAAAAAGCCGTTATTGATTGAGATTGATAATCTCAAGGCCGCGGATATGACCCTTCGTCAAGTCGTTCATCCTGTCGAAAAAGAGCGTAAAAAAGAATTATTATCTTTTCTAATCGGTTCCAATAACTATCCTCAAGTTCTTATTTTCACCCGTACCAAAATCGAAGCGGATGAAGTGAGCAAAGAGCTGACTCTAAGCGGTCTCAAAAACGTCGTTATCCATGGCGACAAAAAGCACGGGGCCAGAGATCGGGCATTGAGTGAATTTCGAGAAGGGACGGCCCGTATCCTCGTTGCAACCGATATTGCTGCCCGAGGGCTAGACATCGAGGGGCTTCCTGTGGTTATCAATTACGATATTCCACACGTCAGCACCGATTATCTCCACCGTATCGGACGAACAGGACGTGCGGGGAATGAGGGGTTAGCCATTACTCTTCTCTCTTCAGCCGAACATCATTCGTGGTCAAAAATTATCGCTATGTTGGGTAAAAACGTAGAGACTATTCTCGTAGAGGGATTTGAGCCACCAGCCGATCAAGGATTATTGAAAACGCGAGGAAAAAGTATGTCCAAAGAGGGTGAGAAAAAAGCTAGAACGGAAGGGGCATTTGGTAACAAGCGAAAAAAAGCACCCGTTCAGCCTAAATTCATCGGCAAGCGTGGACCACGTTTGGCACGTGAAGAGCCTACAGGCAAAGCAAATGAGCCTGCTAGAAATAGTGCTTTTGGGAATAAAAAACCTGCACCGAAGAAGCCAAGCGGACGTGGGAGATAATGGGGGTAAATTGAGCTAAAATTACGCTATAATGCGGCTATTAAAACGGAAATATCCGTGAGCCGCTCACTATCTGCACTTATTTTCTCGCAAATTTTGTCTGCTTTAACACCCAAAGGAAGTTATACAATGTTATTTACTGATTTAAAACTCTCTGAACCGCTTTTAAAAGCAGTTGCTGATGAGGGTTACACTACTCCAACCCCCGTCCAAGCGCAAGCTATTCCGTTTATTTTAGAAGGGCGTGATATGCTCGCTGGTGCTCAAACTGGTACGGGTAAAACGGCTGGATTTACATTGCCTATGCTAGAAATTCTTTCTCGTAAAGTACACAATCCAAAAGCTCCACGTCATGTACGTGTTCTTATTCTCACTCCAACACGTGAACTTGCCGCTCAAGTGGGTGAGAGTGTCAAAACGTACGGTAAATACCTCAAGTTTAAAAGTGCCATTATTTTCGGTGGGGTTGGACTTCAGCCTCAAGTGGCGGCATTGCGTCAGGGTGTTGATATTGTTATCGCAACACCGGGACGATTGCTCGACCATTTATCACAAGGGACAATTGATTTACGCCAAGTGGAGATGTTGATTCTCGATGAAGCGGATCGTATGTTGGATATGGGATTTATCAAAGATATTCGCCGTGTTATCTCCGTATTGCCACAAAAACGTCAAAATCTCCTCTTTTCAGCAACCTATTCAGATGAGATCAAAACCTTGTGTGAGTCAATCTTGCGGAATCCTGCTATCGTCGAAGTGGCGCGTCGTAATACGTCTAGTGAACTTGTGACGCAACGGGTTATTTTGGTCGATTGTGCTAAGAAAAGTGCCCTTTTCGGTCATTTGGTCAAAGAGAACAATTGGGAACAGGTACTTGTCTTTACCCGTACTAAACACCAAGCCAATAAACTCTCCGACTATCTCCAAAAAATCGGAGTAACATCGTCAGCAATTCATGGTAATAAAAGCCAAGCAGCACGTACAAAAGCCCTAGCTGATTTCAAAGCAGGTGTGGTTAAAATCCTTGTAGCGACTGATATTGCCGCGCGTGGATTGGACATCGATCAGCTTCCTCATGTGGTCAATCTCGAACTTCCAAACATCGCGGAAGATTACGTTCACCGTATCGGTCGAACGGGTCGTGCGGGTAACGAAGGGGAAGCAATCTCTCTCGTATGTGTCGATGAATATGATTACCTCAAAGGGATTGAGCGTTTGATTAACCGCAAGCTTGACCGTGATATTATTGCTGGCTTCGAACCTGATCCTTCTATTATGGCTATGCCAATCGTCCAAGGTCGTGGCGGCGGAGGCGGTCGTGGAAACAGTGGCGGTGGTCACTCTCCAAGCGGTAAACCTCAAGGACAAAAACGTGACAGCAGTAGTCGCCGTGATTCTAATCGTAGTGAAGGTCGTAGCAATACACAACGACGTGAAGATAGCAGAGGGCGTGGTAGATAATCATTTATGAAAATTCTCGTTGATGCTGATGCGTTTCCCAATGCACTCAAAGAGGTACTGCTTCGCGCGGTACACAAACGCCAAATCCCCACCCTTTTTATCGCCAATAAAAATATCTCCATTCCCAAAGTTCACTATATCTCTATGGAAGTCGTAGCGCAAGGACCCGATGAAGCTGATCATCGTATTGCTGAACTTTGTGAGAGTGTTGACTTGGTTATTACTGCTGATATTCCTCTTGCCGATCGTATTGTCACTATCGGAGCGATAGCCCTTGATCCACGCGGGACAATTTACGATGAGAACAATATTAAGCATCTTCTTGCCATGCGAAATCTTATGGAAGACCTGCGCAATGCAGGGGAGATTACGGGGGGACCTGGGGCAATTACCCCTAAAACGGTCAGAGAGTTTGCAGACGGATTAAATCGATTATTGTCAAAGCGGCTTTAAGGGTATCGTATGAAATACCGATGGGACAGCTTACCAATCGTTACGAAGCTTTTTCTTGCTCTCTTTGGAGGGATTGCTTTAGTTATTATTATTTTGCTCTCTTATTTATGGGGGCATGAGTCGAATTTGATGCTCAAAAAGGAGCAAGATCTTCTATACGTCCACTCTATTACTGTCGCAAATGATCTGAATGGACATTTGAGTGCATTAAATAAAGAGTTACTTTTCTTGTCCCGACTGGAAGTAATGAATGATATGGTGACCGGGGATATGGATCGGCGTATCACCACTATATTAGAACAAAAATCGGATGACTTAGGGGAATCGATTACCCTATTAACTCTTTCCCTAGATGGTTCTATCCTTGCTTCCTCCAATTTGACACAAATAAATACCCACTTTAATGAAATGATTTCCATTAAAAAAGCGATTAACAAGGGAAAATCTTCTCTTTTTAGTGGAGAAAATCTCTATTTTTTTGCACCCATCTATGGAACTTTTTATACTCAAGACGTTTTAGGCTATTTGGTAATGTCCTATCCTCTGAAAAATTTTAGCTATCACTTAAAAAGTGACCAAAACTTGCACCGATGGTTAAGTCCTCCTGTATCACTCTCCAATATCTATAATAATTCTCTTCCCATTTTTAAATCCGATGATTATCTCTCAAACAGTATCCTCCTTGGTGGCGTTTTAGAGGGGTGGAAACTCCATTATGCGATGCCAAAAAAAGATGCCCTTGTCCTTTTGTATCATTTCCAAACTCTTTTTTTGAGTGTATTTGGTATTGGCTTGACCGTCATTGCCTTTTTGGTTTGGAGCATTGTCCTTCAGATCGTTAAACCACTACGTTCTCTCTCCGATACAGCTAAAAGAATAGCCGCGACAGGAGACTATACACAGCGAGTTGTAGAAACGGGAAATGATGAAGTGGGGATGATGGCGCACTCGTTTAATGCGCTAATGACGACAACGCGTCTTAGTATCGAGAGGATTGAGCTTTTAGGAAAAACACAAGCTTCTTTACAAGCCAAATCCTCGTTTTTATCGGCAATGTCCCATGAGCTTCGAACACCTCTTGGCTCAATTCTTAGTTTAACGCAGTATCTGATGACGCAACCGCAAACACCCGATCCAATGGTTGACACACTCGGAAAGATTGAAAACTCCGCCCACCATTTGCTAGGGGTTATCAATAACGTACTGGATTTAGCCAAAGCCGAATCGGGAAAAATAAAACCCTATATTGCACTGTGTGATCCTATGTCTATTGTTGAAAATGCACTTGATTTAGTCGCCCCATTGGCTGAAGACAAAGGGTTACAGATTACGACAAGATTTGAACCAATAGAAGAGCTATTGAAGAGTGATGCACGTCTTTTGGGACAAGTGGTAATCAATCTCCTCTCCAACGCGATCAAATATACAGAACATGGCTTTATTGATATTACTCTATATGAGAAGGATGGAATTTTTACACTTATTATAAAAGATAGTGGATGCGGGATTGAATACGAGGCATTAGAACATTTATTTGATGAATTTTATCAAGTACGTTCCAAAAATGAGAGCGGATTGGAGGGGAGCGGTTTGGGGTTGGCAATCAGTCAACGTATCGCCATATTGCTTCTCGGCGATTTGAGTATTTCCAGTGACGGGGAGGGGAAAGGGACAACGGCTACCTTTGTCTTTAGGACATTTTAGCGGGCAATCCGATACCCAACCCCTCTTACGGTTTCGATCAGTTCATCAGCATTGAGTTTTTTTCGTAAATTTTTGATATGGGCATCGACAATATTACTGGCACTCAGATGGTCGAAATCTCGATTTAAATGTTCGGAAATTTGATAACGAGTAAGGACTGTATTCGCATTGAGGATAAGTAACTCAAGAAGTTCAAACTCTTTGGCAGAGAGCTTTATAGGATTATTGTCGATAAGAACACTGCGTGAAGAAAAATCGATAGTTAATTGACCTATTGTAATACAACTTTGTTTTTGACTACTTTCACGGCGCAATAATGCCCGAATTCGTGCTAGTAACTCTATATTTGAAAAAGGTTTTTCGAGATAATCATCAGCTCCTCCATCAAGAGCTTCTACTTTCTCCTCCACCTCTTTTTTGGATGAAAAGAGGAGCACGGGGGTGGAAATTTTTTCATGACGTAACCGTTTTAACAAGTCAATACCTGTTCCATCAGGTAACATCCAGTCTAACAAAATAAGATCGTAATTTTTGTTCGATATTCTCTCCCCCCCTTGAGTCAGAGTCACTGCGACATCAACATAATAGTAGGCATCTTGTAAAAGCTGCTGGAGTCCATAAAGCAATTCTTCGTTATCGTCGATAATTAATAGATGCATCTAATGCCCTTTTCATCATAAATTCATAAACGCAGTATACAATAACAAATTACGTATTCTAAAAGGAGTCATCATGCGTCAAGTAATTGGAGTAATGTCATCTGCAATAACCGCATTAGTTTTAGCGGGATGTGGTGGCGGAAGCGGCGGCACGGTTGATCCGACAACAGGTATATCGACAGCAACGTTTATCGATGCACCTGTAGCTGGTTTGGAGTTTGTGAGCCCAACACAAGCAGGGGTTACTGATAATAAAGGTAACTTTATCTATAAAGAAGGGGAATCAATCACCTTTCATATAGGAAATCTTTATTTAGGTTCGGCAAAACCTAAAAATGGAGTAATAACTCCGCTGGATTTGATTGGTACGACCGATGTTAATGATCCAAAAGTAGTCAATATTCTTCAAGTACTTCAAACACTTGACAGTGATAATAATGCATCAAACGGAATTACTATTGATGTGTTGCATCGAGAAACATTTAAAAATCAAAATCTCATCGACTTGAGTAAAACCGATGATGATGCAGCTATTCAAGCTACGATAGGACAATCATACGAAGTGAATGAGGAGGAAGCAAAAACTCATTTTGAAGATAATGAAGATGATGAGTCTAATGGGGCAGAGGGATATACACCTCCGTCTACGACTACAACCCCGCCTGTTACTCTTCCAACAGTCGGGAATGGAAAGTATACCCTTGTCGCATGGAATGATTTAGGGATGCACTGCGTAGATGGAAAAGACTATTCTATCTTTAGTATTCTACCTCCATATAACAATCTTCATGCACATCTTATTAGTAAAGATGTTGCAACAGGAAAATCTATCACGAACACATCTATTGGGATAACGCTTACCTACGAAGCCGTTGCCGATGAAACAAAGTCCATTAATACGAAGAGTTCGACAAAAACGAATTTTTGGGATTATATTGGGAAACTGTTCGGTGATGCCGCTGCTTTATTAGGCATTGAAACAGGATTGACGGGCAATAAGACGCAAAGTGCTACTCCTCAAAAGATGTCGTATAACAGTACGAACAGTTGGTGGGAAGCTGAGGGGATTCCCGCTATGCCCTACGATGATAATGGCGTTAAGAACTATTACCCAATGGTTAAAGTTGTAGCAAGAGACAGTGCCGGAACTGTTCTTGCCTCGACGAATACTGTTTTACCCGTCTCCGATGAGATGAGCTGTGTCAGTTGTCATGCCTCTAACAGTGTTGCTGCTGCTAAACCAACAGCTGGATGGGTCAGTGATACCAATGTTGAAAAAGATTGGAAGCGTAATATTCTCAAACTACACGATCAAAAACATCCAACAGCGATTAATGATGGGGGGATGAGTGCCACCTATACCAAAGGGAGCCTTTTAGCAACTGCGGATGCAGGTCAACCTGTATTATGTGCATCGTGTCATCAATCGAATGCTTTGGGTACGCCACTTAAAACAGGAATCAAATCTCTAACATCAGCCTTGCACTCTAAGCATGCCAATGTTACCGACCCAAAAACGGGAACAACGATGAACAGCAGTACCAATCGCGATTCGTGTTACCAATGCCATCCAGGTTCGGTCACAAAATGTCTACGCGGAGCTATGGGAAATGCTAAAAAAGCAGATGGTGTAACGAATGCTATCGATTGCCAAAGCTGTCATGGTACGATGAGTGATGTAGGCAAGACAGGACGTAAGGGGTGGTTAGATGAGCCAAACTGCCAGCAGTGCCATGATAAAAATACAACTTCAGGGAACTTTACACGCTATACTAGTGTTTTCTCAAGTGGAAGTACTTTGAGAACGGCTGTTGATCCAAAATTTGCATCATCATCACTATATAAAACCAGCAAAGGGCATGGTAATCTTCAGTGTGAATCGTGTCACGGTGCGACCCATGCCGAGTATCCAAGTAGTCATGCAAATGATAATGTCCAAAGTATTGCGCTTCAGGGACACACTGGAACTATTGCCGAGTGTTCAACGTGTCACACGAGCGTACCAACAAACTTTACAGGTGGACCTCATGGTATGCACGCTGTTGGACAAACGGCAGTAAGCGCACATCAAGATATTGCTGAACGGGGTACGGCTAGCTGTACGGCATGTCATGGTAGTAATTTAACTGGTAGCGTTCTTTCCAAAACATGGACTGCACGAACATTGAGTGTCGAACATGGAAGCAAAACGTATACAAAAGGTCAAATGGTCAGTTGTTACGATTGTCATGGTAAAAAGTGGTAAGTCGATAAATTTATTCTCCTTATACCTCTTAGGGTATAAGGCTCAATAGCCCATGAAACCTTCACTCAAATCCATCACTATTAAGCTTTTGCTTCGATAGAAAACTCTTTTAGAATATAAGCTAAAAATACTTGTTTAAATAGTGGAGAACCATTTGATTACCTAGTAAAGTTTAAAACAGTTGACAATAAGTTAATGAGGGAGTTTAAAATGGTGACTCCAAGGGGATTTGAACCCCTGTGGCCAGGATGAAAACCTGAAATCCTAACCGTTAGATGATGGAGCCATTTAGAAGGTAGCAACTAATTGCTTGCTGTAATTATAAGAAAAAATAACTTAAAAAAAGCTAAATTCCATGGAAGTCCATGGAAGAGTAGGGTAGTAAGATATTAGTTGTTATAAAATGCACGTAATGCGCGAATGATAACTGCATTTTTAGAGATACTCTCTGCTTTTGCATTGTCATCTACTAACTCATATACATCTAATGGTAGTGAAATCGAAAATGTTTTTGTTTCAATTTTTTTACGCTTCGAGATAAGAGATACGATATTTTGAAGCATTTCAAGAATTTTTTTGGTATCGATTGGCTTTTGGATAAAGCTGTTCACACCAACTTCTATTGATTCAGAGATTTTCTGAATATCATTACTAGCAGAAATAACGATAATAATTTGAGCAGGGTTGATCGCACGAATACGTCGAGCAAGCTCAATACCATCTATTTCAGGCATAATAATATCAACAAAAACGATATCTGGATTTGTTTTTTCATACATACTCAATGCTTGAGCACCATTATAAGCTGATGTTACTTCCGCAAAAAAGTTTTTGAATGTAGAACTGAGAAGGTCATTTGCGACGACTTCGTCTTCAACGATCATTGCCGTTAGCTTTTTAGTTTGCTCAGTTAATTGAATTAAGTCAACAGTTGACATAGTGAACCCCTTTAGTTATTTATAATGACATGTTAAAAGATGTCATTAAATTAATACAATGATATTATATGCACAAACTGTTATTAACAACATTAAAAAAATAAATTACATAGACTTGAATTGTTGAATCCATTCAATATTGTCTTTATTACAATTCTCTTGTTGTTTAAGTAGCGAATGAATGATCTGAAGCAACGTTTCTCTATCCATGAACGCTAACATAGCTGGATTGATAATTGTTGGTTTTAGACCATCGTAGCGGTTAAGGAGATTCTGAATATCTGCGATAAGTTGTTCTTTAGTCGATTCCATGATAAAAGTCTATCTAAATTTAGGTAAATTATCATTTGATTAACATAATATATATTATATTGGAATAATTTATTGCAAAATCCCTGCTTTGTGGGATTGAAATCAAAAAATCTCAATAATAATTTAAAAATTACTTTATGGTTTATCCACAAGATTTATACCCAGCTAAAGCACTTTTTAAATAATTATAGTTTTCCTCATTTGAACACATATCATATAATAGTTAATCATTTTATAACGTATGTATATATATTTATAACAGCTTTATGCTTGTTTGTCTCCCCAACCTTAAACAAAGGAGGCAAACAATGTTAATCAATCCAAAAAGCTTTATGTATATAAAGCATTGGGGTTATGAAGATCGTTTGAAGGCATCTAAAATAGCCTTCAAACGTGCAGAGAGGTATGGTACTTGGTTGGGAATGAACGAGGCTACAAGCGACACGCTTATTGGTGTTTTCAAGGCGTATAGGAAATATGGCAGTAATTTAAAGCCCATAGGAATAACAGGTCATGTTCGTACTGAATTAAGATCATCTTCACGAAATAAACAACATTTTGTGAATGTATCTGAAATTGAGGAAAATTATAAAAAATCATTTTCTTATGATAATGAACAAGAATATCTTAAGCCTAAAAAAGGTTCCTATATATCTGGAATTGATACCACTGATGATCCAAGAAATTCAACAAATCACATCGACCTACTTATAGATATTGAGCGCATTCTAACTCATATTGAATACGACATCGTTGTACGTCGAATACTTCTTGATCAAAAGATTAGCAAACCAGATGAGTACATCTATCGAATCGCACTTAGGAAGATGAGGGAGCTGCTCTATGTCTGAACCAATCGTCGAACTATGCAATCTTTATGATTTAGAACAAGATGAGGCACTCCGAATGCTTCGTGAATCTGTTGGTGAGGCTCTTGGATATGAAGTTACGTCTGATTCTGAGATTAATGGAAGAATAGTTTTCTATGCAACAAAGAATGATAGCGTACAAAAAATTATTCGTTATTCCCCACTTCTTGAAAAACGTGTTCGAAAGTTGATTGAGCAAAAAA
>Ga0172379_10003160_pt1 | contig 26949 bp, 16 predicted proteins | sample GrowelOW334metaG_FD_119756 | JGI IMG/M metagenome (GOLD analysis project Ga0172379, IMG submission 119756) | Groundwater microbial communities from an aquifer near a municipal landfill in Southern Ontario, Canada - Groundwater well OW334 metaG | ecosystem: Environmental > Aquatic > Deep...
ATGCCATGATACCCGAGGGCCACATACTCAGCCAGGAGCGCATTGATATCGGTGGGAAGGATTTCGCCCTGCTTGCCGTGCGATTGAAGTAAAATGCCGCGGATGATGCTGTCGGCCCGCTTGCCATGCTGGTTGATCTTTTGAAGATTACCGTTGATATCCTCCAGAATGCCTTTCAGATAGTCGATATCCCCGGGATCGATGCTTCCAGACAGTTTGTCAAATTCTTCGGTCAGCTCATTGACCAGTTCCATGGAAAGCTCGGAAAAATTGGTGACGAAATTCAGGGGGTTCTTTATTTCGTGTGCAATACCCGCAGTGAGCTGTCCCAGTACCGCCAGTTTTTCGGATTCCAGAAGCTGGGTTTGAGTTGCCTTCAGGGAAGCAGCGAGTTCTTCAATTTTCTGTTCCAAGGTGCGGTTATGCTCTTCCATGTTCAACGAAAGATCCTGATCAGGTCAATCATTATCAAGAAACGTGTTGAATGGCTAAATAATAATGCCCAGGTTGTCTTTTGCCAGGAACCCATAAAAACTGTTGATTCCGTCGACAGAGAAAAAAACATTCTGGAGGTCGCTGACTGAAAAGAGGTTGCCGAAAAGTAAAACACCCAAAGGGGTGCTTCCCAGTTGGGAAGCGACAAGTGCCTGCAGACTGTAATTATTAAAGAAAATATTGAGTTTATCACTGGCTAAAACGACAAACCCTATCATCTGATAAGCTGCATCAATGATACCCAACTTGCCGCCTATTGTAAAAGCCAGAGGATCCCTGCTGCTGACAAATTGCAAACTGGACCGGTCATAAACTACTTGAAGCCCGGCACCTAAATCCGGCCGGCTCATAAAACAACCCAGCCCCCCGTGACCGGCCATTAACGCCTGAAGGTCCTCCTTGCTCATTTTTTGACCTTGGAGCTGCTCTTTTGACATGACCGCTCCAAGTTGTTCCCTGCCCAATATCCGATTGAGATCGCCCTGCGACCCATAGGCATAGTTAAGGAAACTGCCGACCTGCTCCCTGTTGTTCATTAATGAACTCAACTGAACGGCGCCGATAAGCAACTGGTCACGAATGGACTTGAGTTGGGTAACCACATTTTTATGTTCCTGGAATGTTTTGTTACCCAACATGAAATTATCCAGATTCACAAAGGCCTGGCTCAGTACCGCACTCTTCTGGTTGAGGCCATTCACGTATACTGAAAAATCGCGGAGTTGTTTTTCAACATCCTGCGAAAGGTCGGCTGTGTCTTTTAAGTAATAGCCGGATAATAAGGCAATTGTGCTATTCAGCGTTTTGTTGTTGTTCTTGATAAAATCAGAATATTCCTGCAGGGCTTTCAGCTGTTCCGCTTCACCTGCCTGGCTTCCCATTCCCTGTGCTTTGAAAGCCAGCAGAGTAGTCTCTATATTGGTATTGAATTCTTCGGTAAAGACTGAGAAATACACCAATCCCTGGATCATGCTTCTCAGCTGGGACGTATCTTTCAAAATCTCGCTCCGGAGTTGGATGTCTTTAGGTGTCATCTGGACTTTGCGGAACTTTTCAGCCTTCCCAAAAGTCCCTGTAAGATCCGATTTATCGGTTTTTGGAAAATCAACACTGATTCCAATTAAAAAACCAATGCAAAGGGCTGCAAACAAGCCGATTACGAATAGCATGGTGTTTTTCGATTTCATGGCGCTGTTATTTCAGGTTTATTAGCGGACGTTAAGATAAGAAATCTTATTGTGATTCAATCTAAAGCTGGTTTAGTTTCCATAAGGTACGGTAATTCATCCTGATCAAAGGTGCAAGCGCAATTTCACCCGTTTTACCGATTTGTTTCCGCAACTGGCCAAGTTCCCTGAGCATGGGTTTCAGATCTTCTTCAACCAGGATAGGAAAGTCGTTTTGCCTGAGCATGACATTGCGTTTGGCTTTTATGGATAGCTCCAGATAAAGTCCTATGTACCAGTACATGTCAACTATGGTTTCAGGGCTAAACCGCTCTTTCAGCGACAGGAGGTAGGTGCCTGCCCTGGTTGACCGGAACTCGCCCTTTCTGATCATGCCGAGCAGTTCCACTTCGCTGTTAAACTCAATTTCGAGCCATTGCTGCAGCCTTGAATTGCTAAAATAGAAAACCAGGGCAAAGACAGCCGGAAGCAGAACCATGATCAGCAAAGTCTGCAGGACCGGGTTTACCAGGAAAAAATTGAATCCGGCATGCAACAGAATGGCCAGGAGCAGTCCGGGTAAAAAGGCCAGCAGCCTGTTTTCCGAACGGCTGAGGCCGCTGATAAAGAGCACGGAGAGGAGGGCGGTGCAACCCCCATGCATGACCGCGGTTCCAAACCCCCGGATCACCCAGATGAGCAGGTTGTATTCCAGTGAAGTGTTATTGAGCAGGTAATAGATGTTTTCCACCAGGGAGAAGCCGGCTCCGATGGCAAAACCGTAAATGGCCGCATCGATCATAAAACCGATCTTCTTACGGGATATCAGGTAAATAATAAATAATGCCTTCAAAAACTCCTCCAATACGGGAGCCACATAGTGAGAAAGAAAATCGAAATCCAGTGAGAAGGATTTTGCGGTAAAAGTATTCAGGAGGTAACTCCCCAATGTTGACAGAACGCCCCAGAACAAACATAATATCAATATGTTTACCCGCACGAGCTTAAAACTGTCGAGCAAAAAGAGAAAAGCTAAAAAAAGCAATACGGGAAAAAAACTGAGAATGATATTCATAGAAGACTGCTTAGCGTATGATTGAATCCGTTCGTGCCAGTATGCTTTCGGGTATCTGCCAATTCCCTTTCACCAACCGCCGCACGGAGTCATTGATAAAAAGTTTCTCCGGAACCACATTCTTGATCTCTATCTGATTGGTAGCTAATCCGTTGATAAGGGAAACGACCATTTCGCCCGCAGTTTGACCCACGTTGTAGTAGTTGGCCCCAAGATTAACCATTGATCCTTTCAAGGCATGCTTGGGATTATTTGACATCACCGGGATATGGTTTTTGGCAGCTGCCCCGATATACATTTCGATCGCGGATTCGACAATGTTGTCGCCGCCGATCCAGAGGGCTTCCACGTTTTTCGAGCCCACGGCCAGCGCTGCCTCATACACCTGGGATACGGTTTCAACGCTCATTTCTACCAGTTCAATGCCAAGTTCCTTGCAGATGATCCTGGCTTTTTTGACACAGGCTTCGGAGCAGGTTTCACTGGTGCACCAAACGACACCAACTTTTTTCAGATCGGGTTTCATTTCCTTTGCGATTCTGAAAACATCCTCTACCGGCTGGAAAGTTCCTATCCCTACCAGGTGCAAGGGATGCTGGTCGGCAGCCGGTCCGGTGATCCCAACCCCGGCAGCCACCGGATCGGTTACGGCACAAAACACATGAAGGACCTCCCCGTTTTTATTGGCATTGGCCATGACTTGCAATCCCGGGGTGCTTATCGAGACCACCAGGTTAAATTTTTCGCTCACGATATTCCTGGCGATGGTATTGGCGGTTGGCATATCGCCTTCGGCGCAGTAACGGCGGATTTCAATCCGCCCTTTCCGGAAGACTTCAGATGCCTGTAGGATGTTCATCAACCCTTGCTCGGTTTCTTCCAGAATCTGATTGGAATTAAAACGGAACACGGCAATCCTGGTCTTTTCAATATTCCGCGCACTTCCCGTACGGTTCTGCAAATCGGATAGCAGCAGGATGGCGCTTACTCCGAACAGGAATATCAGGGGCCGGATAAATCTTTTCATACGCCTGGATCGGATGATTTACACATAATTGCTTATCAATAACTCTGCTACCCCGTTATCTATCTGATCTTTACGCCGAAGCTCATCAAAGAGCGCGAGGAGGTCGGTCACTTTCAGCCGGCGTTTCTCGTCCCCCTTAAAATCGTATTTTATTTTGCCCTGATGCATCATGATGACCCGGTCGCCGAGGTTCACCGCCTGCTGCATGGAATGGGTGACCATCAGGGTGGTAAGTTTTCCGTCGGTAACGATCCGTTCGGTAAGTTCGATCACTTTGCTGGCGGTTTTCGGATCCAGGGCAGCGGTATGTTCATCCAGGAGCAGCAGATCGGGTTTCAGCCAGCTGGCCATCAGCAGGGTGAGGGCCTGGCGCTGTCCGCCCGACAGTTTCCCGATCGGGGTATCGAGGCGGTCTTCCAGGCCCATATTCAGGACCTTGACTCGGCTTTTCAGATCACGGACCACCGAAACCGGCAAACCCCAGCCCAATCCCCGCTTTTTGCCCCTTTTGGCAGCCAGCGACAGGTTTTCGGCGATTGACATGGCCGGGGCGGTACCGCTGAAGGGATTCTGAAATACGCGACCTATCTGGCAGGCGCGTTTATGCTCGGGCCACCGGGTAATGTTCTTGCCATTCAGCAGGATGGTGCCTGAATCGGAGATGAAGGTGCCGGCCACGGCATTAAGCAAGGTTGACTTGCCGGAGCCGTTGGTGCCCAAAACGCATACAAAACTGCCGTCTTCAATAGAGAGGTTAACATCCTGCAATGACATCACCTCGTTGATCGTTCCGGCATTAAAGGTTTTATAAAGATTGGATATTTCTAACATGGGATTATCTGAATAATTTGATCTTTTTAGTCTGCTTCATAAAACCCGGGAGCACCAGAGCCAGAAATACAAATCCGGCCGTAATCAGTTTCAGGTCGTTCGGGTTCATCCCCCAACGGAGTGCGATGGCCACCAGCAGGCGGAACAGGACGGCGCCGATCACCGCACCGGCAATCACGAGGCCCAGACTGTTGTCACTGATCAGGGCTTCTCCGATGATCACACTTGCGAGGCCCCATACCATCATCCCGATACCCATCTGGACATCGGCAAACCCCTGGAACTGGGCCAGGAGCGAACCGGCGAGCGCTATCATTCCATTGGACAGGGCCACACCGAAAATGATCATCATTTTGGTGTTCACGCCCAGAGCCCTGATCATCTGATCATTATCTCCGGTAGCCCGCATAGCCGTACCGATATTCGTCCGGAAAAACCACAGCAGCAAAAGGCTGAAAGCCAGGATGATCAGAAAACAGAAAAGGAGGGTCCACAAGTCCTTTGCCGGAACGCTCCAGCCAATCAGGTTCACCACGGTATCTTTCCCTGAAACGGAAACTGAGAATTGTTCGAACCAGGTAAAGAGGGTACTTTGTGAAAGGAGCGGCACATTGCTTTTGCCCATGACATGGAGGTTGACCGAATACAGGGCAGTCATGACCAGAATCCCTGATAATAAGGGGTTTATTTTAAACCGGGTATGAATGAGGCCGGTTGCCGAGCCGGCCAGCAGTCCACCGACAAAGGCGAGTAAAGTAGCCAGAACAGGGCTCATGCCGGCCACAATCTGGGAGGCGGTAATGGCAGCGCCGAAGGTGAAGGATCCCTCCGCCGTGATATCCGGAAAGTCAAAAATCCGGAAACTGATGAATATCCCCAGTGCCAGCAGAGCCAGGATGAGTCCTATCGTGATTGATCCGATTAATAATGTCATTGACCTCGGGTTTTAAAGGTTAATTAAATTTTCCGATCCAGGCCACCCCCTGCTTAAAGGTGCTGTCGCCCAATCCGGCGATCTCGCGTGAGTCATGGATCAGGTGGATCACATCCTCCACGATACTGCTGTCAAACAGGTGGGTTATCAGCTTGCCTGCTGAAAGTTCATTTTTAGCCAGCGCCTGGAAAGGAAAAACGGCGGCATGGGTATGGATATAGTCTGACGACCCGGGTTTTACGGGACGAAGGAAAGGCTTCAGGTCCTTACCGGGATTTCTGGAGAAGAATCCGACCGATAGGGTCAGCATGCGGGAATAGGCCTGTTCGGTAGTGAAATTTATGTTTTCACGAATTCCGGGGAAATCAAAGAGCTTTGTTCCGCCAACCGGGGGTACACTGAGGCTTACCCCGACCAAACCGGCACTCTCGGCTATCATGAGGAAAACAAACTGTTCCAGTGCTGCCGACCGGGCAAATCCGGAAACCAGGTTTTCGAGGGAAATCGGAGCGGCCAATTCCATGGGTTCGAAAGATACCCGGTTTGAAAAGGCACCTGTGGCCTGAATGGAAAGGAGTGCATTGATCTCGGGTTCTAGTTTTCCTGCCTTAACGGTATAATCGGGAATTTTTGATCCGTCGGACGGCTTGTAAGCCAGGGCATCACCTAACGCGATAAATTCCCCGTAGCGGCTTCTGCAATCTTCGAAGCCCTCGCCGATGGCACCAATCCCCAAGCCATAATGATTGGCCGCAAATCTGATTTTTTGGTTATCAGCCGACTGGAAACCGGAAGTCAGGGACAACTCCGGATTACCTGTCAGGTTCAGGGTCATCTTTTCGCCGGAAAGAATTTCATTATCGAAGCGATATTGATTAACCTCCAGAAACTGGGCGGTCACTTTTTCCAGCGGCGCTGCCTCCTGGGCGGTCTCTGTCAGGAGACTGAACATCCCGACCATTTTAAGCACATCGGAGACGACTTCGGGTAAATCTTCCAGAACAAAGAGGCCGCCCAGTTTCTTGATCTTCTTATATTGGCTCACTAAAATCCTGATGCCCATGGAGCTGAGATACTGAACGCCGCCCATATTCAGGATGATACGGTATGACCCGTCGCGTACCAGGCCGTTCAGGTAGTCATCGAGATGCCCGGCCCAATTGGCATCCAGTCTTCCTTCAAGAAAAACCCGCTGATCATTGCCGGGAGGCCCTTTTCTGATATCCAGCTTGTTATCCATTCAATTACGATTATTTTATTTTTTTTTAATGATTTGCAGGGTTGGAAAATCCTGGACTATTTTACCGGGAATGGCAACATTGAGCAAACGTGCGTTTTCCTCGCTCAGGAGGTAATCTGTTTTACCGACATACTTGTAAGGCATTCCTGCAGGATCCTTACCTGCCAGAACTTCAATACCCATCTGCCCGGCCTCATAACCGGCCTGGAAATAGTCGCGGGCGCACACCGCTATGGCACCCTGGGGAATCTGTTGGGTAACAAAGCCATAATAGGGAATCTTTCTTTCGAGAGATATTTTCACAATAGCTGAGCTTGAGCTGCCCGTCAGGTTATCGGAAATCTGGCAAAAAGCGCCTATTCTTTGAGCCACCAGGGTATTGGCTGCATCCACCACTTCCGAGGAGGTATTGACCGGAGCGGTAATCAGTTCGATCCCGTGTGCTTTAGCGGCTTCCTCGAGGTGGTCTTTATAGGACACGGAATTGATCTCAGCAGGAGTAAAAACGGTACCGATCTTCTTAATCCGGGGATGGAGGTAAAGCACCAGGCTGATGAGTCCTTCAAAATCGCTCATCGTACTGATGCCTGTGATGTTTGGCAGATGATCCTCGAATGATGTTCCCAGTCCTGCAGCAAGCGGATCCCCGACATTGGTGAATACGATTTTATATCCCGGCAGTTTCTTGGCCAGCATCTGCACGGTTGGGGTAGAGCTCGCAAAAATCAGGTCCCAGGTCTGGCTGCCAAGCGCTCCGGCTATACTGTTCAAGGTGGAAATATCGCCCTGGGCATTAAACGTTTTCAGCGTAAAGTTTTGGTTTTCTACGAGATTGTTGTCTGCAAGTGCTTTACGCATTCCTTTTTCACAGTCTTCCGAATTAGGGCTGTCGACATATTGAACCATGGCCAGTTTTAACATTGTACCGGGTTTGACCGCTGGTTTTTCCTGATTGCCCTGCAGGGTATTCTCTTTTGGATTGCTCCTGTTCTGAAGATCAGAAAAGAGCAAAACGGCCGAAACGAGGAGGAGGGCAAGGATACCCCGGGAAACAGATTTCATAGATTTGCCATAATTAATCAATTAATTACCCGTGTGGCTCTGGAAGTGACTGTTTCCGGCACTTCCAGCCCCTGGTCGGCACAGGCTTTACGGTTAATGAGCAGTTCAAATCCCGTAATCGGTTGAATCCGGTTTCCCGATACGGGTTTGCCTTTCAGAATTTCAACGGCCTTAAGTCCAGACTGGTATCCCCATTGGTCGTAGCTCACACCCAGCCCGATTGCAGCTCCTTTTTCAGCCTGCAGGGGATCGGTGACAAACAGGGGTATTTTTTTATCCGATGCCAATTTTGCCAGCACCGGCAAGCCCAGGTAGATGGTATTGTCGGCCGCAGCCACCAGGGCATCGATTCTCTGACCTGCCAGGTACTGGCCGGCCTGTATGATGTCGTTGGTACTGGTCACCGCAGCGGTCATCAGTTCGATCCCACGGTTGGAGAACTCCTTGCTGAGCACTTTTACCGAGTATTCTGCATTGGGTTCGGCATTGTTATAGGGTATGCCGATCCGTTTCATCCCGGGTATGCATTCCTGCATGACATCAACAAAATCAGCAACTTTCAGCGGGTCAAATATACCGTTGAGGTTGGCCGGTATGGTTTTAAATCCTAACTGCTCCGGTCCAAACGCCACGGTAAACACCACGGGGATGGTCCGGATAACCTGTGCGGCAGCCGTCATGCACGGGGTACTGTTGGTGATGATCAGATCCACATTCTGCGAAAGCAGGGATTGAAGGATCGTGTTGATCATTGACAAGTCGCCCTGAGCATTGTTATCGAGGATTTTGATATTCTGACCATCGATGAAGCCGGAATCGGAAAGTGCACGAAAAACTCCCGCCTTGGCTTTGTCGAGTACCGGGTCCTGCGTGATCTGCACGTATCCGACCGTGATTTTTTTCTGGGATGGCTGGCATGCGGCCAGGCTACTGACACCAAAGGCTAGCAGAATAAAGTTTTTAATTGTCATTGAATGATAATTTTCCCGGTATAAATTTTTTGACCGTTGTTTAATTTAACAAAGTAGAAACCCCTGGCGCGGTCTGATAAATTAATCTCATGGGTTGACCGTTGGTCCAATTTAAAATCAGAAAAAATTCTTTCGCCAAGAGAATTGAATATTTCGATGGATGTTATCGGGGTGGTGCTGGTGATGGAAAATTTTCCGCCGCTGGGATTGGGATACACAGAATAGTCCATTGGATGGATTTCAAAATCGTTTTTACCGGAAATTCCCGTATGATATTGGTAATGGGTACTATCCCCGAATTCCACTACTGTTCCGTCAGTAATCCAGGTTTTAAAAGATTCGCTCATGATGAAATTGTTTTCATCGAATGCGGAAAGAAACTCATAACTATTCACCCAGATGTTTTCGTTCCAGTTTTCCCCTGTTGACCTGGTCCGGTTATTATTGGCATCATAGGTATTGATTTCCTGAGATTGATTTACCCACAAACTGTCATTCCAGAATTGCTGCAAATCAAGGGTCAGGTTATTTTTGGCATCATAGGTAAAGGTATCCTTGCGGTCATTCAACCAATTGTTTGCATTCCAGATCTGATCGATTGAACCGGTCTGGTTGTTATGCACATCGTAAGTATAAGTGCTGAGATAATCATTCACCCAGGTTCCGTCGGTCCAGCCCTGCTGTAATGTACTGATCAGGTTATTACCGGCATCATAGGTATACGTTGATTGAGAAGAATTTTCCCAGGCTGTGCCGGTCCAATTTTGCCCCAGGTCATTTATCATATTATTATTTTGATCAAAAGTCGAAATGTTCTGAAATGCATTTTCCCAACCGGTGCCGTTCCATTCCTGCCAAAGGAAGCTGGTTTCATTATAATTGGCATCATAGGAGATGGTGATTTGAAATTCATTCAACCAGGCATTATTTTCCCAAATCTGTTCATAGTAATTGAGAAGATGATTATTTGTGTCGTAGGCAGAAAAGAATTGAAGTACATTTTCCCATTGCCCGTTTTCCCATTCTCTCCATAATTCACTGATTGCATTATGATTGGCATCGTAGGTGGTGATGAAAAGCATCTCATTTTCCCAATCGGTGCCATTCCACCTCTGCCCTGTTTCGCTGATGCGGTTGTTGTTTTCATCGAAAGAGGCGGTGTAATGATACCCATTCTCCCAGGCTGTACCATTCCATCTTTGCTGAACATAATGGGACTGCTGGTTGTCAGCCGTATACTCCATTTCAATAAATCTTATTCTGGGCTTCCAGCCCGTACTGAGGGTATCCCATTCCCAAAGGTTGATGCTGTCAATGATTTGTATCAATGAGCCCGGATTAAAGGCCTTTTGTTCCATCGGAGACTGATGACTCCTATGGGATCTGGCTCCGGATGTCCCATTCATCTTTTCAGTGATCAATGAATGGGCTTTTTCGTAGGTGCCGGAGGCTACTCTTTTGTTTTGTGCAACCGCATTTACCGATAAAGCAAGAATTGCAAAAAGAAGTACTTTTTTCATTTTTTTGATTTAATGAAGATGTTTTTCCTGGATTACGGAGTATTTATTCATTACGCGTTTAATAATAGGTTCACGGCCCACTAAGGTAAGAAATGAATTATTTATTCCGTAATTATTCTAAATTTGTTACAAAGTCTATTTCCCAAACCAGCCATGGCACCACTCCTCCTGCACGATAACCCTTTCCCAGGTATCCGGAGTTACGAGATTCATGAAGATGAGCTGTTTTTTGGACGGGAATTGCAAGTTGCTGAATTGATTGAAAAATTATCGCAAACCAGGTTCCTGGCCATAGTCGGTTCTTCAGGCTGCGGTAAATCATCAATCATAAAGGCCGGAGTCATTCCCGCTTTGATGAAAAATAAAACAAATCATTTTTCAGCAACCTGGAAATTAAGTGTTTTTCGCCCATCGGATGACCCGATCGGTAATCTGGCCCAATCACTGGCCGATGGCAAAAACAAACCGGAGGCGGTTGCTGAGGAGCTGCGGTCGGGTAATGACGGATTGGTCAAAGTGTTGAGCAAATTGGATAATCCGTCGCAATCAAGATTAATCATTGTTGACCAGTTTGAAGAATTATTCAGATTTAAAAATAGCCGGACTGCTTACCATACGATTATTGAAACCGCCGCATTTGTCGAGCTTCTTTTAACCGCTGTGGGTCAAAAAGAAGTACCCGTTTTCATCATTCTGTCGATGCGCACTGATTTTCTTGATGAATGCACTGAATTCAGGGGGCTTAGCGAGATCATCAACAAAGGATATTATCTCGTTCCGAGGATGAACAGGGAAGAGCGCCGGCTGGCTATCACGGGACCTGTAGGGATAAAAGGCTGCAAAATCACGGATGAACTGGTAGAGTGCCTGTTAAACGATGTGGGGGATGATCCCGATCAGTTGCCCATCATGCAGCATGCCCTGATGCGGACCTGGGAATACTGGACGCTGAACCGGATCGGTGACCAACCGATCGGTATGGAACATTACAATGCCATTGGCACCATGAAAGAGGCCCTGTCGGTTCACCTCGAGGAAATCTTCAATGAGCTGAGGGATCATAAGAGCAAATATATTGCTGAAAAGCTGTTCAAGGCACTGACGGATATTACCAAGGACAGCCGTGGAACCCGCAGGCCGACGCAGTTAAGTGAAATAATGACTTTGGCCGAAGCCCGTGAAGAAGAGATGATACGGATCATCGACAGCTTCCGTAAAACCGGTTGTGCTTTTCTGATGCCGTCGGCTCATATTGAACTCAATGCCGATACCACGATCGATATTTCCCATGAAAGCATTATGAGGGTATGGACGCGGTTAAGGAAATGGACCGAGGAGGAGAGCCGGTCGGCACAACTTTACCTGCGGCTTTCAAAATCTGCCGAATTATATCAGGAAGGAAAAACCGGGTTGTGGATCAATCCCGAACTTCAGCTTGCCCTGCAATGGAAGGAACAATCGAAACCGAACGCCACCTGGGCCATGCGTTATGACCCCGCCTTCGACCGGGCCATGACCTTTTTACAGTACAGTAAAAAACAAAACGAACTCGAAATCTCAAAAAAAGAGAATCAGCAAAAACGGAACCTGAAGCGGGCACGTACCTCAGCCATCGTCCTGGGTATCGCATCCATCATTTCCATACTTTTTCTGCTTGTTTCGCTAAATCTGAGGTTTAAGGCAGAAGCCAGCCGCAAACAGGCGCTGGAAAAAGAAAAACTGGCTGTTTTTGAACGTAAACGGATGGAGGAGCAGCGGAAAGAGGCTATTCTCCAGAAGAAAATTTCGGAACAGCAGCAGCAGATCGCCGAGCAGCAGAAAATGATCACTGAGCAGCAGCGCCAATATGCGGTCAAACAACAGGGTATTGCCCAGGAACAAACCTCAGTCGCCATTCAGCAGAAAAGAAAAGCCGATGAGTCGAAGCAGGAGGCTATTGTAGCCAGGGATGAAGCCCAGTCGCAGCGCAAGGAAGCCGTTACGCAGAAGACCATTGCGGAAAATGAGCGCATCAAGGCAGAAGAATCTGAGAAGAACACGCAGCGATTGAGGTTGTTGGCGATATCCCGGTCCATGGCCATTCAGGCCGGACAGCTTTTTAATACCGTTAAGGATGACCTGCCCGGTTTACTGGCCGTGGAGGCCTGGCAAATCAACCAGGAGAATGGCGGGTTGCCGGATGATCCTGTAATTTATTCTGCTTTGTCGGCCATTTCCAACGACCAGGTGATCCTGCGCGGACACGAGGATGGGGTACGGTCGATGGCGCTGGCAAAAGACGGCAAAACACTTTTTTCATGCGGCGACGACAACAAACTGCTGATGTGGACGCTTGGCGATACGCCGGCGCCGCCGGTGCAGCTTGCCATTCCGAAACAAATGCAAGGAGTTATGCGATCGATCGGACTTACTTCGGATGAACGCTGGCTGATTGCAGGATCAACGAACGGAGACCTGGTGATCTGGAATCGCAGCGCTCTCAAAGATCCCCCCCGGTTGGTCCGTGGTCATGCGGGAGTTTTGAACGAACTGGCCATGCATCCGGGGAAGAATTTTTTTGCTTCGGCGGGTTCGGATGGTAAAATCTTTTTGTGGAAATATGAAAAAGACCAGTTTACAAAAACGGTCGTCGACTCTGTTGCCGGGAAAATAAACTGCGTTTCATTCAGTCCTGACGGGGCAGTTCTTGCCTATGGAACAGGTGGTGGAGCGGTAAAAACCATTTCCATAACCAAATTGCCTGCCGTTCCGGTCGTCCTCCTGAGTTCCGGTAATTCCGCACTCTCAGTGGCCTTCAGCAATGACGGCAAGTCGCTGGCAGCTGGATTATCCAATGGCACCATCAAGGTATGGAACAGGATGGAACCTGCTTCCAGACCCCTGGAGATCCTGGGAAGACATGCTTCCGGAATAACCGCGTTAGCTTTCAGCCATGACAGCGGTGAGTTGGCTTCATCGAGTTACGACCGGACCATGAAACTGGCAGCTTTTCCTTCGCAGGAGGCAAAACCCATATCGATCGAAAACCATGATCTATGGGTGTATGATGTCCTCTTTACTCCGGATGATAAGAAACTGATCTCGTGCAGCGCCGATAAAACCATCCGGACTGTCTCGACGGTCAATGCTGCCATGGCCGAAAACCTGAGAAAAAGGTTAACACGGAATATGACCAGGGAGGAATGGGAAAAAATGGTGGGCGGCGATATCCCCTATAAGAAAACCCGGGCTGACTTACCCTAAAAAAACGGTGGTTAATACAAACGAATTGAGTATGAATCAGTTGTTTATAAAAAGATCGAATTGGAGGCTATTATGGATCCTCGCCTTAGGGATCTTTATCCTTCCCGCTTCACTCAGTGCTCAGCAATGCAGTGATGTTTCGCTGAATGAAGCGCGCAAGAATTATGACATCGGCAAATTTTCGGAGGTGATCAGTTCGCTGCATCCTTGCATCCAAATCGGGTTCAATGAAAAGCAAAAGGTGGAGGCTTACCGTTTGCTGGCCATGACTTATATTGCCATTGATTCAACCGATCAGGCTGCCATTGAAACGGGATACCTTCTGCAGATCAGCCCCACCTACGAAGCCAATCTTTTCGATCCGCCGGCTTTCATCAGGATGGTCAACACCCTCAGACTGACCGGAGGCGGACAGGTGGTGACTTCAGTTTCGAAAAAAGCGGAATCGATCTATGAGGCACCGGCAACCATCGTTCTGATCACCCGCGAGGAAATAAAAAAAAGGGGCTATAACGACCTGGTCGAATTGCTCAGGGATGTTCCCGGTTTTGACCTGACCCTGTTTTATGGTCCCGAGTACGCCAATATCTATCAGCGCGGGTTCCGGCAGAACAATACGGAAAAAACACTGTTGCTCTTTGACGGCATCGAGGAAAATGACCTGTGGACCAACTGGGCTTATATCGACCGTCAGTATCCGCTGTCCAATATCGAACGGGTAGAAATCATCTATGGCCCGGCATCAACGATGTACGGTCCGAATGCCTTTGCCGGGGTCATCAACGTGATCATGCAGAATTCATTGGACGCCATCAAACCGGGCCGTAATATCGGCATCAGCGCAAACGTGAATACCGGCACCTTTAAAACAGGAACGGCCGACCTGAGTATTTCAGGGAAGAGAAGAAACATTTCATTCACTCTCGCCGGCCGGCTTTTCCGATCCGGCGAGATGGACCTTTCGAGCCAAAAATATTTCGATTATAATCCTGATGTATACAACGATGTGGATTATAACAAGCTGCTTGACATCAGCTCCGGGGCGAAACAATACCTGATCAGCAACCATCTTCCGTTTTCAAATCCATATTATCAACTTTCGGAGGACTCCACTAAACTTAGTCTTACTCAAGAGGGTGCAGAAGCGGCCAGGAACCTGGATAAATCAGCTTATGATCAGATAGTGAACGGCCATAAAATCGGGTTCACCAACCAGACCACCAGCGGACTGCTGAACGGAAAAGTTAAAATCGGAAATTTCACGGCAGGTTTCCAAACCTGGAAATACAGCCGCGGAGGCACCACGCAATATACGGATACCTATGTCCCGGGTTCAGCCAACGGATTCAACTGGGTTCCACAGCTCACATACTTTTTTACCAAATTTGAAAACCAGATGAGTGAGAAAGTCTTTTTCTCCAATCTGACAACATACAGGATCCATGCCGTTACGGATGAAACCAGTTTTGCCTCGGTTTCCAATTATGCCCGCGGCAACAAGAAACTGACCGACCTTGTCGTCAACAAAACCCCCGACTGGCTTACCTCCTACATGTATGAACTCTCTAAACAGCTCCGTACAGAATTCAAGGTCCTCTACCGGCCGGTTTCGAGGTTCGATATGGTATCGGGTCTTGAATTGAGAAACAGCACTCTTCAAGGTGCCTATTATACCAGCGGGACTCCAACTCCACAGGATTCAGCAGTGATACTCCCTTCTCCCAAAGGCGGTAACGAGTTTAATGTGTGGGATATCGGGGCTTATTCGCAAGGAACCTACCAGGCGTTCCGCAATTTCAAAATCACTTTCGGATTACGGTACGACTTTAACCGGGTACGCGATAACGACGGCTTTGGCAGCGAGATCAGTCCCCGTCTGGCTCTGGTGTATGCCCCGGGAAAACTTGCATTTAAGGCCATTTATTCACGGGGGATCATGAATGTATCGAACTGGACAAAATATTCAGCTGTCGGAAATCGTATTTCGAACCCGTCCCTGAAAACCGAAAACATGCAAAATTTCGAGATCAGTGCAGGGTATCGCATGAATAAATCCTTTCAGGCGGATGTGGCGATTTATCGTGATTATATTGATAATGTGGTTGGTACAGTTAAGGTGGATGCCACTTCAGGAAAAGTCCAGAACCAGAATATCGGCAAATTCAGGATTAACGGACTGCAGGCCAATGCGGTATATCAGATCGAATCATTCTCGGCTTATTTCAATTATACTTTTTGCGATCCCAGGCAAACCTTTTCTGAAACCGGGGCAGTCGAGAACCGGGTGGGAGATATTGCCAGTCATCAGTTTAATATCGGGGCCGACAAAATGTTTTTCGATAATCTGGATGTTAACCTGCGTCTGAATTTTGTTGGGAAAAGGCTCACCGGTACCGGGACTACTGTTCCATTGAATTCAGATGTTTTCCCAGCTGTGGCCATCCTGAACGGGGCAGTGACGTATTCAAACGATAAGATCGTTCAAGGACTCTCCCTGCAGCTGGTATGCAACAATATTTTAAATGCCAATTATTACCATCCCGGAACCAAAGCCGCCGATGGCATCAATAGTCCCACTGCCATTTTGCAGCGGGTCAGACATTTCCTGGTTAAAGTATCCTATGATTTTTAATTCATCAAAATAATAATGGAATTCAACAAGACAGTAGATCGGGAGTCACTCTGGGGAGAATTTTATGAGCCGGCGCACCCGGAAGTCAACCATGCCGAGGGGTTGAGAGTAGTCCTTTTTGTGAGCTGCAATTGCGGGATCAATGTCCTGAACAACCTCATCCGGTTCGGGGAAAAATATCCCGGATTACTCCATGTGCAGGGAGTGGTTACCGATGATCCTGTTGATCCGAATGCAAAGATTTCATTGAAAAAGAGGGTCTGGAGCCAATATTGTTACGAAGACAGATGTGTGCTGAAAGAGAAAATCATTTCCACCTGCATGAATTTCGGGGTTCCCTGTTACACGGGCTCGGTAAAGACCGACTACTTCCGCAAGATTTATGCCAGCTGGAACCCCGAAGTCCTAATCATGTTTTGTTTTGGCCAGAAACTGGATGCCATCCTGTTTGAATTTCCCGTATTTGGAGCTTACAACCTGCATCCTTCGGATCTCCCGAAACAAATCGGAGCCGGTACGCAACCTTTTCAGAATGCCATTCGAAACGGATTAACCACTTCCCCCCTGGTGATTCACCAGGTAACCGATATGATCGATATGGGCCCGATTGTTGGGGTTTCGCCGCCCGTGAACATCATGTTGCACGACGGCACGTATCCTGTCAGCCTGCTCACCCTGCTGGAAAAGATAACCAGTGTTGGAGGCTGGATGTGCATAGAGCTTGTATCTCATATCATTGAATGGAAATCAAGGGGCAACACCGGCCCGGTCGGCTGGATTGCATTTGACGAATTATTGCCCGGTGAGATCAAGCGATTGCTGATGGCACCTGCAACGAATGATTTGACGGAAATGTATGAAGTACCTGCCCATCCCTTGCTAATGAAATGACTGCTGAGGCATGAAACGGAAAGAATGGTTCACGAAAATACTGAATATCCGGGATGAGGAATTCAAACCCGTTTTCCTCATGATGGTTTTTTCGTTTTTCATCGGACTGTCGCTCACCTTCTATTTCACTGCATCAAACGCTATTTTTCTAAAGCATTTCCCGCCTAAAATGATCCCGCTCTCCTTTATTGCCTCAGGGGTCATTGTCTGTTTTGCCTGGTGGATTTTCTCGAAAATCGACAGCAGAACCAGTTTGTCGCGGCAGGTAACCGTTAAATTTCTCTTTGTTTTCCTGAGTGTCCTGGCGATCAGCATCGGAGTGTGGGCCTTCGACAGCGCCTGGCTTGCTTTTGTGATGTATACCTGGGTCAGGGTGATGGTATATATCACCCTGGTGAATTTCTGGGGATTGGCCGGCAGGCTATTCAATATCAGGCAGGGGAAAAGGATTTTCGGATTGATCAGCGTCGGTGAAGTGATTTCGATCATCATCGGATATTTTTCCATCCCCTTCATTCTCAAGGTAGTGAAAGTTTCTGACCTGCTTTTTCTGGCTTCTTTCTCCCTGTTCATTTGTGTGATCGTGGTGATGATTGTCTTCCGGACTTTCAAAGATCAGCTTCTTGCGGCCAGGGCTCCGGCTGTCAAGGTTAAAACCCACTCAAAGAATGAATGGAATTACTGGAATCTTCTTAAAAAGCCCTATTTCCTGCTGATATCGGTGATGGCGCTCCTGCCTATTTTCGGATATCTTTTTGTCGACTACCTGTTTCTTGCCCAAACCAAGCATGAGTTTGTCAACAATCCCGAAACGATAGCCCGCTTCCTGGGTATATTCCTTGGATTTGTAGCCATTCTGGAGTTGATCTTCAAACTTTTTTCAGGGCGGTTTTTAAATAAATTCGGGATTAAACCCAGCCTGCTTGCGCTTCCTGTTATTTTGATATTCAGCATTTTTCTGGCGGCGGTGTTTGGCTCCCTGTACGGAACGGCAGGAATGTTTTTTGCCTTCATAGCCCTGGCCAGGCTGTTTGAACGATCGATCCGGGGGGCCGTTTATGAGCCGGCATTTCAATTGCTTTACCAACCGGTGCCGACCGAGCAACGCCTCCCTTTTCAAAACCAGATTGAGGGCATCCCCAAAGCCATGGGCACGGTGATCACAGGAGTGGTCATATTGGTTTTTTCCAGTATTCCGGCCTTTACCCTGGTGCATTTCAACTGGCTGTTTATTGCGGTACTCGGTCTTTGGATCTGGATGGCCTTTAAAATGTATGACGAGTATCGCAATATGCTTAAAACGAAGCTGAGCGAGCTCAAACACATGGAACGCAACCGGCAGGAGCCAATGGTTGAGTTGATCAGGAACGCTTTTACCCGCGCCAGGCCGGAAAAATATCAGAAGTTATATGACCTGTTCGACAAGCTGGAACCCACTGCCCTTGCGGCAGCGTTCGACCAGAATCATGAAAAGACGGACCAATCCGGATTTTTAGCGCTTCTGGAAAAAACGGGTGGCAAAGAGGAGGATTATCCATTTGAATATATGGTTGAACTTGCGCGCTCGGAGGACGGGGATACCCGGTTAAAGGCCGCTGAACTGCTTGGAACATCCGCCCGGTACAACACCTATAAATTGCTCATCAACCTGATGAAAGATCAGGACCCGGCTGTTAAAAATGCAGCGGTTATCTCATCGGGAAAGATCAGGCGGGTTGAACTCTGGCCTTTCATTATCGAGAACCTGGTGATCCCTGAATACTCCTATTCAGCCGGTATTGCTGTCCGGATGATCGGAGAACCGATCTTGCAGGAGCTGGACCGGTACTTCGATAAAATCAGCGGTTTTAAGCAGGTGCAGTTGAAAATCCTGAAGATTTATGAATCCATCGGCGGGGACAAAGCCGTAAAACTGCTGCGTGAAAAAATTTACCATCCGAGCCATGATATCCGGTTCCAGGTGCTGCTTTCATTGAGCAATCTTGAGTACCACGCCTCGGTTTCCGAGATCCCGTTCATCAAGCAAACCATTGAAGATTCAGTGGAAACGATGGTCTGGATCATGGCTTCACTGGTGGACATCAGCGGGGTACCAGAGGCTATGCGGTTGCAGCAGGCACTCTATCAGGAAATGGAAGAGAAAAAAGAGCATGTTTTCCTCCTGCTTTCGCTTTTGTATGATTCGAAAACGATCAGTCATATCCGTGGATATATTGAAAGTGAAGACACCAACGCAAAAATTATTGCCCTGGAGATCAGCGATATGATGATTTCCGATGATTTAAAAGTGCTGTTTTTTCCTGTTTTCGAGGATCTGCCGATAAACGACCGGCTAAATCGTTTCAGTGTACGTTTCCCGCAGGAAAAACTCACCGTTTTTGAAAGGATCGAAGATATCATCATATCCGATTATTCAAGAGTAAACCGCTGGACTAAAGCCTGTGCCATTGATCTGTTGTCGCGCATACCACCTGAAGATACTACCGGAACTCAGGAACTGCTTGCTGCCAACATGGTAAATCCTGACCCGTTGCTGGGCGAGCTGGCAGCATGGGTTCTTTATACCCATTACAGGAATTATTATGTCGATACACTCGTCCGCTTTGAAAAACGGGACAGCATCCGGTTATCCGGAATCCTGGAAAAAATCAGGTCCCGTGAAAAAAACACCGGCATGCTGATGTTCGAAAAGGCCGCGATGATGAAAAATACCGAATTATTGGCTATGGTCAACGAAATACATATTCTGGACCTGGTTGCCGGAATCGATATTGGTGAATCCCGGCCGGATTCTTTGGCTATCCCCACAGATACAGGTCATGACGTACATATTCCAACCGACAGGATCAATGAACTGATGACCGGTGATCCGGAGATGACTGAACGGTATATCCGTCTGTTTTTTAACACTAACAATGCTTAAACGAACGACTATGAACAAGGTGGTCATTCCTTTCCTTTTATTCATTTTCACCGGGATTGTCATGGGACAGGCCCCGTATGAAAATGAACAAGGATTTCCGTTCATAAAAAACTTCAGTTCTTCAGATTATAAGGCACATGCGCAGAATTTTGCGATTGTCCGCGATCGCAACGGGATACTATATGCCGGGAATTTCGCCGGTGTGATGCAATATGACGGTGAATTCTGGCGCCTGATACCCACCGAAAAAACCACCAAAGTATCGGCATTGGGGATAGACGGCAGCGGAACCATTTTTGTGGGTGCATTGGGTGAAATTGGTTTGCTGGCCGCCAATTCCCTTGGTGAACTCTATTTTAAAAGCCTGATCGACTCCACATCAGCTCTTTCCTTTCAGGATGTTTTACAACTATTTCCGACTGCGGAGGGAGTCTATTTTATAACCAAGAAGATCATTTTCAGGTGGAAAGACGGGCAATTGACCAACTGGCAGCCGGAATTTGAGATCCTTTCGGGATTTTATGTTGATCAGACCCTTTATTGTCAGGTTAAAGAGAAAGGCCTGATGATATTCAGGGAAGGGAAATTGTATTCGGTACCCAAAGGAGAGGTATTGACCGGTGCCATTGAAATCAAGACAATGCTTCCTTATCCGGATAAGCAGGTGCTGGTGGGTACCGGAACCCAGGGACTATACCTTCTCGACGCGAACGGTATCCGGAAGTTTGCCACACCAACTGACGGACTGTTCATGGAAAACCTCATCACGGCCGGAGTGGCCCTCAACGATCGAACCTATGCCATCGGTACCTCACGCAAGGGAGTGATCCTATTATATCCCGATGGCCGGGTCAAGCAGATTATCGATAAAAAGGCTTCATTAAGAAATGAATATGTCCAGGCACTTTATGCCGATGAGAGCAACATGCTTTGGGCGGCACTGAACAACGGGATTGCCATGATCGAAGTGCCATCGTCACTCACTTTCTTCGATGATAAATCAGGACTGAACGGGGCCGTGATCCAGGTATTGCGTCACCATGGCCGGTTATATGCTTCCACTTATCAGGGACTCTATTTTTACGATGAAAAATCCTTTGGTTTCCAGCCGGTTCCGGAAGTAATCACCGCTTGCTGGTCGCTGATTCCGTATGGAAAGGATTTGCTCGCCGCTACTTCACAGGGAGTTTTCCTGGTTACCGACCGGAACGCAAAAATGGTGAAAGAGGGTTTTGTGTTGTCGCTTGCCGGTTCCTCCCTGGATCCGGGATTGGTGTATGCCGGCGAAATGGGCGGACTCTTCAGTCTTCGACACGAGAGGGGAGTATGGAAATCATGGAAGTTAAGCGGGTCGGAGGAGGAAATCAATGACCTGGCAGAGGACCGGTCCGGTAATATCTGGGGATCAACCCTGACCCAAGGTATATTCAGGTATTCGCCCGGGACAGAATCCATGGAGTTTATGACTGAAACTTCGGGATTGCCTGAAAGCGTGGGAAGTACCATTAACCTGACCGGCGGGAACATGAGTGTTTCCACCCGCAAGGGGGTATACGTTTTTGATGAGGGGAGCCATGCATTCAAACTGATCAACCTGCTTAAACCCGATACCACTGCGGAGACTCCGTGGTTCTCCAAAATCGTTGAAAACAGCATCGGGGATCTTTGGGTGAACTCGGGTGATGAAAGCCATTTGATGCTCCTGCAAAAGAAGGGCGAATTTTTTGAACCCTATCAGGTACCTTTTCTTCCGGTCGCAGACTATGTGATCTGGTCCATTTTTCCGGAGCCCGGCGGGGTTACGTGGTTTGGGGGCCCTGATGGCCTGATCAGGTACGATCCATTGGTAACAACGCTTAAACCAGATCCTTATCCTTCCATGATCCGGCAAATCACCACCGCAAGGGATTCGGTTATATTCGCCGGAAACAGGGGACCAGGGGATATTCCCGATATGGAGAGTGCTACTTTTGAATATCAGGATAATTCATTGCGGTTTGAATTTTCAGCCCCATTTTTCTCACCAAAAGGGGAGAACCAGTACCAGTACCTGCTGGAAGGGTTCGAGGATACCTGGTCAGACTGGACCGCGCAAACCCGGAAGGAATATACCAACCTTCCCAAGGGGAAATTCGTTTTCCATGTGAAAGCCCGCAATGTGTATGGGAAGATGGCCAGGGAAGCGGTTTTCCCGTTTTCCATTCTATCGCCCTGGTATACAACCGTGTGGGCCTACCTCTTTTATTTTATACTGGCCAGTGGGTTGATTTATCTGATTGTTATTGTCAGAAACCGCCAGCTGCTGAAGGAAAAACGCATTCTCGAACAGCGTATTGCCGACCGGACGGCGGAGGTGGTTCAGCAAAAAGAAGAAATTGAAAAACAGTCGGATGAGCTCGCCGGTAAAAACGATGAGCTGGAGAAAATAAATACCACGGTTAAATCCATCAATTCGGAAATAAAATTTGAGAATCTCCTTCAGTCGCTTCTGGAAAAAATGAAAGTCATTAAGTCCGTGGAGAAATCGACCGCACTGATTTTCGATAAAAACAGCAACGCCTTCAAATTCAAGGCCAGTTTTGGCTGGGAATTAAGTCAGCTTGCCGAAGTAAAACTCAGTCTGGAAGAGGCAGAAAAGCGATATCTGAAAAATGCCGAGGAGGTATTTGAAGATATTTTCCTGAAAACAGATTTTTCAGGTTGGGAGGGGGTGTCCGTCCTGAATGACCTGATCGTTCCGAAAACCATGCTGATCCTGGTCATTCGGGTGGAAAACAGGGTGGAGGCTTTTCTTATCCTGGAAAACATGAACCGCGAGAATGCATTTGAAATGAAGGATCTGAGTTTTATCCGGAATTCAAAGGAACACATCATTTCAGCATTTATCAGGACCCGGATACTCGAGGATTTGCAACATACCCTGCAAAATCTCAAAGAGGCACAGGATCAGCTGGTTCAATCGGAGAAGCTGGCCTCCCTGGGTGCCCTGATTGCCGGGATTGCCCATGAAATACAAAACCCGCTGAACTTCGTCAATAATTTCTCGTCACTGTCGGCAGAACTGGCCGATGAACTCCTGGAAACGCTGGTTGCTTTGAAAGAAACCCTCCCTCCGGATAAATACGCCGATATCGAGGAGGTGATCGGGATGATCAAGGGCAACGTGACCAAAATCAATGAACACGGGAAACGGGCGGAGAGCATTGTGAAAGGGATGCTTCAGCACTCGCGGGGCAAGACAGGGGAATTTGAGCAAGTTACGGTCAATAACCTGGTTTCGGAATATGTTAACCTTGCCTATCACGGCATGCGGGCAAAGGATAAAAGTTTCAACACCAGCATAAAGACGAACCTGGATCCTGCAGTGGAAATGGCAAGCATTGTGCCGCAGGATCTTAGCCGGGTCATTCTCAATATCGTGAACAATTCCTGCTATGCACTGGCTGAAAAAGCAAAGAAAAATATTTCCGGTTTTAATCCGGAGGTAGTGATCAGCACCAGGAAGATCAGGGATAAAATTGAAATCCGCATTAAGGATAATGGAACCGGGATCCCCCAGCATGTTCTTGAAAAAATATTTAATCCATTTTTTACCACCAAACCGGCAGGGCAGGGAACCGGACTGGGCCTGTCGTTAAGTTTCGACATTGTTACCCAAATACATAAGGGGAAACTGGAGGTCAACTCTATGGAAGGGGAATCTACGGAATTCATCATTACCATCCCTGAAAAGCAAAGTTGAGCAAACAAAACCGATTCGGCATGAAGAAACTGTTGTTTATCTTTTCCCTGTGCTGCCTTATTGGTTATCCGGTCAGCGGTCAAACCATGTTTAAGATCAATCAATACAACATCTACTATAACAAGGGGTTCATGCCCATTGTCACGATGTTCACGAACCATAAGTTCAATGAGAAACTGAGCTTCACCAGCTATTTTTATATCAATGCCTATCAAAAAAACAGCTGGGGTGAAGGGTTGGCCGGGGTGACCTACACACCGGTGAAAGGAATTTCGATCGGGCTCCTGGGTGGATTGCAATCGAACGAAGATGTGATCTGGCGGATATCTCCGATTGTTTTGCTCAGCAAGGGACGGTGGTCATTTTTCGGAGCCTTTGAATTCGGCGGTAAACGCTACCGGTGGGATACCATGGGTTTCTATTCTGTGAAGGCATTCAAATTCGGTGCTGAATTCATCCGTTATTACGAGATGTACGCTGCCGGTCCGCGCGTTGAATTCTCATTTATCAAAAAACAGCCGGTAACGGTTTTCTACAGTGGCTTGTGGGACTGGACGTATGGAAGATATGCGTCGATGTTCGGGATTTATACGGCATTTTAACCATCTATATATGTTAACCAATTTATTAAAAACCGCCTTCCGGAATATTTTCAAGAAGTTCGGATACAGTCTGTTGAATATACTTGGACTGACGCTTGGCATTGCCAGTGCATTGTTCCTGATCATGTACGTTACCGATGAGCTCAGCTTCGACCGGTTTCATGTAAAAGCTGACCGGATTGTCAGGGTCCAGTCGTATATTAAAGAAACGGATGATGAATTTACCTGGATCGTAGCCCAGATGCCATTCGGCCCTCAGGCAATCAAGGATTATCCCGAAGTGGAGCAATTCTCACGCCTCTACCAGCAGGGAACCGCCACCTACAAAGCAGAGGATGGAAAGGAGTTCAGTGAAGAGAATGTTTACATTGTCGACTCGGCCTTTTTCGACATTTTCACCTACCGGATTCTGGAGGGACAGGCTCAGGGATCGCTTACCCAACCCAATTCCATTGTTTTAACCCAGTCGATGGCGCGGCGTTATTTCGGTAAAGAAGCTGCTGCAGGCAAGACGCTGCGGACCGGTGACCGGGTTTTTACGGTTAAGGCTGTGATGGAGGATGTTCCGAAAAATTCCCATGTGACCTTTGACGGGTTGATTTCGGCCAATACCTTTCCGGATAATGTAGGGAGCTGGGGTAATTTCGGGGTTTTCACCTACCTCATGCTGCGTGAAGGTACTGATGTGGCGGGATTCCAGGAAAAACTCAAGGGGATGTATGCCAAATACATGGCTTCCATTTTTGAAAATATCGGAATCAAGGTAACCTACCAGCTTACCCCAATAACCAGGATTCACCTTTATTCCGATAATGCTCAGGAGCCGATACCTCCCGGCAATATTCAGTATGTGTATATTTTTGGGTTGGTAGCGTTTTTCCTTGTGTTGATTGCGGCGCTTAATTACATCAACCTGGCAACCGCCCGCGCCACCCGCCGCGCTAAAGAGGTAAGTTTACGCAAGGTTGTAGGGTCGGACAGGAGTCTGCTAATCGGCCAGTTCCTGGCCGAGTCGGTTCTGCTGACCCTGTTTTCGCTTTTGCTTGCAATAGTCCTCATTTCCCTGCTGCTTCCTGCACTGAATCAACTGTCGGGCAAGAGTTTTTCCCTTGATATTCTTTACAGTCCGGTGTTTTTGATGTGCTTGGGCGGGATTGTTCTGGTTGTCGGAGTTCTCGGAGGTAGCTATCCGGCCTTTTATTTGTCGCGTTTTTCACCGGTAATTGTAATGAAAGGTGCCACCCAGTCGGGAAGGTCAGGCAGTATGTTCAGGAAAATCCTGGTTGTGGTGCAGTTTACGATATCCGTGGCCATGATAGTATGCACGTTGGTGGTTTTCAAGCAGCTAACCTATCTCCAGAACAAGGACCAGGGATGGAACATGAATGATGTGGTTACGCTGGTTCTGCCAGACAATGAACCAGTTACCAAGATGCGGGTAATGAAACAGAGATTGGTGCAGAGTCCATATATTCAAAAAGTTGGGTTGACGAATAGTCCGGTTGGAGAAGGATCCCCCAAGGTAATTTTCAATATGGAAACCAATGAGGGAATGCAGCCGAGGGGGATCAATTTTTCCGTGGTGGATCAAGATTTTATTGAAACTTTGGAGATTCCGATGGTATCGGGCCGCGATTTCTCAGTTGATTATATGTCCGATACTCTAAAAGGGGTAATCGTAAATGAGACATTGGCCAACCGGTTGGCCTGGGATGATCCGATCGGGAAAAAGGTGCAGCTGGGTGATGGCCGCCGGATCTTGGCTCAGGTGATTGGCGTGATGAAGGATTATCACCAGACCGGCATGTACTCACAGGTTGAATCGCTTATGCTGCTTTACCGGCCGGATAACCAGGTTATGTATCTTAAATTGAACCACGAAAACCGGGATGCGGCCCTGGCGTTCATGAAACAGGTGTGGGGTGAGATTTTTCCTGGCAAACCCTTTACTTATACCTTTCTGGCAGACAGGTTCAAGGAGCAGTTTGGAGCCGATCGCAACCGGAGCATTGTGTTCTCCAGCTTTACCATGCTGGCATTGTTCATTGCTTGTCTGGGGCTGTTGGGGCTGGCCTTTTTTACGGTTGAGCGTCGAACCAGGGAAATTGGCATACGAAAAGTATTCGGGGCTTCGGTGGACAGCATAATCCGGCTCATCAGCCGTGATTTCCTGATCCTGGTGGGAGTCGCCATCGTGATTGCCCTTCCGGTGGCTGCATATCTGATGACCAACTGGTTGAAGGATTATGTGTACCGCTATGAGATGACCTTTTTTATTTTTCTATGGCCGGCGCTCATTACCCTCGCACTCACCTTAATCATCATTGTCTTCCAAACCTGGCGTGCGGCCAACGCCAATCCGGTAAAATCACTGAGGGACGAATGAGATATCAAAGAGAGGATTACCTGGAATTAATGACATTCGGCCGTTTCCAACGTCCGATGTTTTCAGAGCTTTTCGGGCCGTTGATCGGGCTGGATAAGGAATGGCGGGCACAGGGCGCATCGGAAGAGGAGATCGGGATGACAGCCTTCGACTGGGATTTTGTTCCGGTGGTTCAGTGCGGAGGACACACTGGTGTTTTTGGCGGACCG